>SDBT01018519.1_pt1 | contig 10941 bp, 8 predicted proteins | sample 2277101 | NCBI WGS metagenome assembly SDBT01 (sample SAMN10404973, study PRJNA504765) | marine sediment metagenome | isolation source: marine sediment core GS10_PC15, 103 cmbsf | place: Arctic Ocean: Southern Knipovich Ridge | collected 2010 | reverse complement strand
CTGCAAAACAAACCCAATTTGCCGAAAGCCCAAATGAACGTAAATACTGTTATAACAATGAACAACGAACAAATAACTATGAACAATGCCAATAAAAACAAACCCAATTCAAACCCAATCAAACCCAATTTGCTAAATGCTCAAATGAACGTAAATACTGTTATAACAATGAACAACGAACAAATAACTATGAACAATGCCAATAAAAACAAACCCAATCAAACCCAATTCCCGTCAATTAAATTCGCATCTCACATCTACTCATCCACGCATTTACGCATCCACCCATCCTCGCGAGGCGCCCGCCAAAACCTCGCCCTTCAGGCTAATTGTTGGACAAAGCTTTTTCCAATTGCGATATTAAAGCAGGAAGGTCATCGACAACAATTTTCCAGACAATATCAAGGTCAACATCGAAATACCCATGAATCAAACGGTCTCTTGTCCCTGCAATCTGCCTCCACGGAATCGATGGATACTCTTGCCGGCGCTGGTCAGAGACGCTCTTTGCAGCTTCACCTAAAATTTCTAAAAGCCGAACCAACGCCAGTGCAAGTTTTTCATCCTTATCGAGGTCATCGCGCTTGCATGTTTTCGTCAATTCCACTGCTTTGCGCGCAGCATCAAGCATGTGACGCAGACGAACGACATCCTCAGCTTTGGACATATTGCACCTCGGCTTCTTTAAGCACCGTGTCACGGAAATATCGGCTCAGGAAATTTGGGGTGTGCAGTTCTACCTTTCGGCCAACAATGGTCGAAAGTTCGGCTTCCATATCAAAAAAAGCGAATCCCGGCGCACATCCCTTTTGAAACTCCACCAGGACATCCACATCGCTGTCTGGAGCAAAATCGCCCTGCAGAACTGAACCAAAAACAGAAAGTTTCTTAATATGATGGCGTCGGCAAAAATCTGCAATTCTATCTTTTGGTAGGGCTATGTTTTCATTCATTATGTTGCAGTATTTCTAACGGGGTTTGATTACTTTTTGTTCTTTGAATACTCTGCCGGTGAGGTAATCGGTAAAGGTAACCTTGACGGTCAAGGGCTCTTCGAACTTGTCAATTCTGTCGGCTATATCGAAGGTCAGCCTGTAATTAATGGTTATCAATGTTGCAAACCAGAGCTTTTTCAGCTCGTCCGGCTTTACGTGCCACTGGCCGAGCAGGGCCTGGCCGTTCTCTTTGTCCAGGTCCCAGAGCTGAACGTCTACGGCCCCGGTCGCCTTTACTATGTCGCCCTCTTGGTCGATAGGCTGTATGTAAACAATCAGTTTTTCGCATCGGCCGTCTTTGTCCTTGTCGTAAAGGTCGGTGTATCCGGTAACTTTGACTCTCCGGAGCTGATAGAGATTTTCGAGCCTGACTTCGGGTTTTAAGCCGGAAAGGACTTTTACCTGTCTTTTTAATTGCTCATTTTTTGTTTGGGCCTGCTCGAACTGGCTTTTTAGTTGTTTTTTTTCCTGTCTCAACGTGTTTATTTGTTCTGCCGGGGACGGTCTACTTCCGGCGTTTTCGCATCCGCCGGTAACAGCCAGCAGGGATGCGGCGAAGATAGCATACAGCGTGCAGCGTACAGCGTTTACCCCGTTAGAAACCTTTCCTTCTGTAGGATACCCCCCCCTTGTAGAGTTTCTAACGGGGTTTAGTTTTGCCTTTTTAATTTTCAACTTTCTCCCTTTTTTCTGACAATTTCAGGCACTTTTTGCAATATTTTATCAGCCAGTCCGTAGTCGATTGCTTCTTCTGCATTCAGCCAGAGGTTGCGGTCGCAATCCTTCTCTATTTTTTCAGGACTTTGTCCTGTATGTTCGGCCAGTATTTTATAAAGCCGGCTGCGCAGCCGCAGTATTTCTTTTGCCTCGATATCCAAGTCGGTAGCCACCCCCTCCAATACGCCTGTGATGAGGGGCTGGTGCAAAAGCAATCTATTGTTTGCCAAAAGGAAGCGTTTTTCTTTCCTGCCGCTGGCCAATAACACAGCCCCCATGCTTGCCGCCTGTCCGATACAATAAGTGGCGACATCACAACGTAAAAACTGCATAGTATCATAAACTGCAAGGCCTGCTGTGATTGAGCCGCCCGGGGAATTGATATAAAAATGAACATCGTTCTTACTGTCTTCGTTGCTCAAAAACAGCATCTGGGCGATAATTAAATTAGCGGATGCATCGTCGAGCGGCCCGCCGAGAAAAACTATTCTGTCCTTCAGCAATCTCGAATAAATATCGTACGCACGTTCTGTTCGACCACTTTTCTCAATTACTATCGGTACTAAATTCTGATTTACTGTCATATTTTGTATCCCGTATTGCGTATTGCATATTGCGTTTTTACTTCTTACTTTTTACTTTCTTTTTTTCCTTGTCTTCTTTGTGCAGCACCTCATCAATAAGGCCGTACTGATGAGCCTCCTCGGCGGTCATATATCTGTCTCTTTCAGTTTCAGAGGCGATTTTCTCAATGGGTTGGCCGGTATGCTTTGCAAGAATCTCGTTTATCATAGTTTTGGCTTTGAGAATTTCCTCGGCCTGTATTTTTATATCGGCTGCCTGTCCGCTGACACCGCCCCAAGGCTGATGGAGCATAACTTTAGCGTGTGGGAGGGCGTGCCGTCTACCTTTTGTGCCGGCTGCCAATATCACCGCAGCACCGGACTGGGCTCTGCCGATGCAGTAGGTAGCGACCGGCGAGCCGACAAAGCGTATCGTATCATAAATCGCCATCGTATCGTCAACGCTACCACCCGGCGAATTAATATACAAGCTGATTTCACTACCTCGCTTGAGATTGTCCAGGTACAGCATCTTCATAATGACTTCAGCAGCCCTCTGGTACGATATTTCCCCTATCAGAAACACAATCCGGTTTTCCAGCAGCATATCATCGAGACTCATCTGGCGGTATTGCTGATACTGACCGTATTGATTGTACACCTCAAGGTGTTTGTCAGGGAATCTTGCGAGATGTTCAATAAACATTAATTGTTTCCTTTACAATGGGTTCATAACTCACAGTCTGCGAACTATGAACTAAATAGTTTATCGGATATTTTTACTCGTTGGCTTTCTTTTTAGTTGTTTGTTTGGTGTTTTTCGGGTTGTTTTTCTCGTCGGCAGCCGCTTTTTTAACTGTCTCTTTGGCCGTTTTATCCGTTGTTTTCCTGCTGGTTTTCTCGGCTTTTTTAGCTTTCTTTTTCGGCTTAATTTCCGTTATTTTCGCCGACTCGAGCAATTTAGCGATGCACTTATCTTCCCGCACCTGCAATCTGAACTGAGCCAACGAGCCATCGCGCAGCATTTGTTCTCTCATCCTTTCGGGGCGCTGCCCGCGCTGAATTGCCAATCGCGCAATATGGCCGTTAATTTCTTCCTCGCTCACATCGATTTCGAGCTTCTTGGCGATTTTATCCATTATAAAGAATACTTTGAGCTGTTCCCTGGCCTGCTGTTCACTGCCTGCCCGCAGCTGCTCCATCTGCTCTTCGACCTGCTCGCGGGACAATCCCCGCATTAACAGATTGCTATACTGCCTCTGCAGCAGCGTGGTGGAATGCTCAGCAACGATATCTACAGGCAGCTCGAAACTGGTGTTGTCGAGCAGATAGCTGTAAATCTGCTCGGTCATTTCTGTTCTTGATTGCTGCTCTAATCGGCTCTGCAGCATATCGCGGACTTTTTCCTGCAGTTCGCTTTTATCTTCGGCGCCGAATTTCCTGAGGAAATTTTCATCTAACGGAGCAGGTTTGAGCGATTTTATCTCTTTGATGGTAATGCAGATATCCACCTTTTTGCCGCGATATTCTTCTCTAAAATAGGTTTTTGGGACCTCGACAGTTGTTTGCCTGACGTCTCCGGCTCCGGCACCTGCCAGAAGAACATCAAGCTTTTCAACCGGGATTGCTCCGACAAAGCCATTTGGCCTTACATGTATCTCGATGTTGTCGAGTTTCTCCTGCTCCTGAGCATCGTCGACCTTTAGAACCGCATCGGCTATTATCTGGTCGTCAAGCTCGACCTGGCCGTCCTGACGCGGTATCCACACGCCGGACCATTTTTGTAACTGCTCAATTTCTTTGTCGATTTGCTGGTCTGCAACTCCCAGTTTTGTCTTATTTACCGCAATAGCGTCCAACTGAGGCAGGACAAAGTCCGGGCGCACTTCGATTTCAAAATCAAACTTCAGCGGGCCGGTATCCGGCAGCTCTATATTTTCAAAATCAATGTCCGGCTCGCGGAGTACCTCCAGCTCATTATCCTTGATGGCCGAGTCACTTGCATCGGCCAGCAATTTCAACTTGACCTGCTCCACTGTCTCTTTGCCGAATCTCTTCTCCAGAAGTCGACGCGGCGCTCTGCCCTTTCTAAAGCCAGGCACCATCGCTTCCTTTCGCAAACTGTTATATCGTTCATCAGTGGCATTTTCTACTGCCTCCTGCGGTATTTCCACAACGACCTTTTTCCTGCAGGGCCCTGACTCTTCGATTGTCACTATATTTTTCGGTTCCGTGGATTGCTGTTCTTCTGCCATTCCGATACTCCCAACGGCGAGTTTCACGTATTTAATCTGTGTCAGTCTGCGTTCATCTGCGGCTCTTTTCTGTTTTGTGCCTCTGAGATAATAAACAAAAATGGCATCGGGGAAAAGAAAACCCTTAGCCAAACTTTAGATTTTTTTTGAGCGTATCGGCGACCAACGCCAAACTACTGCTTAGCCGGTAACTCGCCGATACTATATCCATCCTCACGGCAGTTCGCCAAAGCGGGTGATGAGATTTGAACTCACGACATTCACGTTGGCAACGTGACGCTCTACCACTGAGCTACACCCGCAAACTCGCGAGTCATGAACCACGAATCACAAAGCATAATTATAGGAAGTATTACTTTTCCTGCAAGCTGTTTTTTTGCAAAATTTTAGCATATATGCCGGCAGAATTAATGTCGAACCGTTAATTACCGGAGTTTTTCAGAAAAAATTAGGTTGCGGTTCTCTTTTACAGATATGGTACAATATCGGTTGCCGGGAGCCGACCGTACCCGGGTGATTAAAAATTCAGAAAGGGGTAAATAGATGGCTGGAAATCATCCGAGAGTGGTTAAAAAATGGATGTATCTGCCCCTGGTTTCGTTATTACTCGTTGGGTTATTTTCAGGTATTCTTGCTGTTAAGAGTTTAACAAGACGGGGTGCAACTTTTGCTTCGGAAAATAAAAAAGCTAAAGAAAATCAAGCACCATCTGATTCAAACGAGCATGCTCAGGAAAAACAAGAAACTGCTAAAGAGGGGAAACCCGTCCGGCCGGAACATACGCACCCTGCTTTTACCCAGCACCGTCGTGAGCGGGCAAGAATGGTCGCCAGGCAGATACAGGCAAGGGGAATACGTGACCCGAACGTTCTGAGTTCGTTAAGTACCGTGCCACGGCATAGCTTTGTCCGGCGAGGTGATTTGCGCAGAGCTTATAGTGACCAGCCCCTTCCGATAGGTTTGGGACAAACTATAAGTCAACCCTACATTGTGGCTTATATGACCGAGGCTCTGAAGCTTGGCGCTGATTTCAAGGTCCTGGAAATTGGTACCGGCTCCGGATATCAGGCTGCAGTTTGCGCTGAGATTGTCCAAGAGGTCTATACAATCGAGATTATCGAAGAACTTGCCGAATCGGCCGAAGAGCGACTAAAGGAGCTGGGCTACGGAAATGTAATAGTCAAGACTGCTGACGGGTATTTCGGCTGGAAAGAGAAAGGGCCGTTTGATGCGATTATAGTAACCTGCGCTGCCGGGTTCGTACCTCCGCCATTGATTGAGCAGCTAAAACCCGAAGGCAGAATGATTTCGCCCCTGGGAAGTCCCTTCGGCGCCCAGACGCTTGTTTTGATTACCAAGGACGAGAAAGGCAGGGTGCGAAGTAAAAGTCTTTTACCGGTACGATTCGTCCCTATGCTTGGCCATATAACCGGGGCCAAACGACCACCTAAAAAATGACAGCAATCTCAATCGCTATCTTTTTCATATCCTCAGCAGCGCTCGGCTTGGAACTTGTTCTGGTGCGGGCATTGTCTATCGGCCACTGGCACCATTTCTCCTACCTTGTCATCAGCACCGCCCTGCTCGGCTTCGGGGCAGGCGGTACCTTTGTTGCCATCGGCTCCAGATTGCTCAGAAGAGATTACAGCAAATGGCTGTGGGGCCTCGCTCTCGGATTCGCGCTGGCGACGCCGTTTGTCTTCCGGGTAAGCCAGAAAGTGCCGTTCGATGAGCTGCAATTGATATGGGACAGGCGGCAAATACTCTATCTGTTTGCGTATTATCTGCTTTTTTTTATACCATTTTTTTGTGCGGGGGGCTGTATAGCTCTGGCATTTACCGTTTGCGCCGATAAGGCACACCGCCTGTACTTCTACAATATGACAGGCTCCGGCCTGGGGGCTGCAGGAGTTGTCGCACTGATGTACGGTTATTCTCCCGGGCAATTACTGCTGGTAATCAGCTCTGTCGCATTTCTTGCAGCACTGATTCTTGGATTTGGATTGTCCCGACGGCGGGCGGTGGTAACCTGTGTTTGCGCTGCAGTTTGTCTTATAGCCTTTAGCCGGGTCGGGCCACTTGCGCTTGAGATTAGAATTTGCGAAAACAAGTCGCTGGTTTACTATAAAGCTCTGCCGGAGGCTGAAACTTTGGCCGTCCGTCACAGTCCTTTGGGACGCGTGGACTGCGTGCGGGCACCGAGTATTCGATACTTCCCCGGTTTAAGTATTGGATATCAAGGGACGCTTCCCCGTCAGATATTGATAATCAGTGACGCCGACGGCATCTCGGCCATCAATAACTTTGAGCATCTAAGCGAGCTGGGCTGCTACGATTATACAACTTCGGCTCTGCCCTACCATTTGCTCAGCGAGCCGGATGTCTGCATTATCGGCGCCGGGGGCGGCTCTGACGTAGCCCAGGCCCTCGCCGGCGGCGCACGCAAAGTTACGGCGGTAGAGATGAATTCGCAGATAATAGAGCTGGTTCGTAACAGGTTCGACGAATTTTCATCCGGCTTATACAGACGAGCCGACGTGCAGATTATCGCCGCCGAGGGTCGAAGCTTTCTGCAAACAACCGGTGAGCAATTTGACATTATCACCATTTCACTGCTGGATTCGTTCAGTGCTTCAGCGGCAGGGCTCTACGCTCTTAATGAAAGCCATCTATATACTATCGAGGCCATCGAGCAGGCGATTGGTAAGCTGCGGCCGAGAGGCCTGTTGAGTATTACTCGAAAATGTAAGAGTCCGCCGCGAGATGGTCTCAAAATGTTAGCAACCGTAACCGAAGCGTTACGGCAGCGCGGGGTCAGCAAACCGGCCGGACACATCATAATGATTCGAAGCTGGGCTACCAGCTCAATTGTAGTTTCGCCGCAGCCGTTTTCAGAGTCACAAATTGCAAATGCCCGCGAATTTGCACAAGAGCACTCCTTCGATTTGGTGCATCTGCCCGGTATTAAGCCGGAAGAGGTAAACCAATTCCATATACTCGAAGAACCTATCTACTACAACAGTGCCAGGCAAATTCTCTCAACTGAATACGAGACTTTCTATCGTAACTACAGCTACAATATTGGCCCGGCTACCGATGATAAGCCTTACTTTTTCGACTTTTTCAAATGGAAATCTCTGCCGCATATGATTCGCACTATACCCGGCCAGTGGCTGCCTTTCTCTGAATGGGGCTATCTGGTTCTGGCGGCAACTCTTCTGCAGGCCCTCTGTGCCGGCGCCTTGTTTATTCTGCTTCCTCTTTTTTTTGCAAGGCCTATCAAGACGGTTCGGTCGCGAAAACTTTCCACCCTTATTTATTTTCTTCTGCTGGGACTTGCCTATATGTTTCTGGAAATGGGTTTTATTCAGAAAATGACGTTATTGATAGGCCATCCCGTCTTTGGCGTCGCTGTTACACTGCTGGGTTTCCTGGTCTTCTCCGGCTGCGGCTCTTTAGCTGCAGGCCACGTTTCTTATAAGTCCGCCGTTCACCTGATATGGATGGCAGTATCGGCTATCATTATTATCGGCATAGCTGAAGTAACTGTGATGACGTTTCTGTTCGACTGGCTGGTGAGCTTCGCCCGGCCGGGTCGAATACTGCTGGGTTTGGGGATTACGGCGCCTCTGGCATTTTTTATGGGAATGCCTTTCCCCACGGCCATCAAGCAGCTTGACAGACACAGCCGGCCACTTGTGCCCTGGGCCTGGGGGGTCAACGGATTTGCTTCTGTAACAGGGGCTGTTTTGGGCACCTTCTTAGCTATTTCGGTGGGCTTTACAACTTTAAGCCTGATAGCTCTGGCCTGCTACTTTCTGGCGGCAGCAATTTCAAAGCGAATGTGCACTTAGGTTCCGGGACCCGGTTCTGCGATTTTCCTTCAACATACACATACAGCACTGATGGTAAAAACAACGGGGCCCATACCGAACCAATCAGTATGGGCCCCGAATTGGTGCAAACTCATTTGGGCTATTTCGTTACGGCCACAGTTGCTCCTGAAGCCAGAATTCTGCCTGCTCAGCGTAGTCGAGGAGATTGATTTTGTTGTCTCCAGAGAAGTCAAACTCGACCGCTTCTGGCGGCAGCGGTATGTACAGCAAACCTGCTCCAAGAGTGGCCAGGTATCCGGCCTCGGCCTGTGAGAAGGCATAGTTGTAGATGCGCAGGTCGTCGATTGTGCCTTCGAAAGCAGTATCACCAGTTCGACTATCTCTGCCGATTCGACAAACTCCTGTTGGGAACTTGTCAGTGAGCGCTCCGGTGTAGTCAATGTCAAGGAGGCCATCGACATAACCGTAGACCTTCCCGGCATCCTTATCCCTTACCCAGGTCAGGTGATGCCACTGGTCATCTCTCAAATCAAATGAGCCATACATATCAGGTCCGCCTGACCAGTAGAGTCTCATCTGACCGTCCTGACTGCTGTCTCCAATCTCACAACTGAAGCCTACATAGACGGGCATCCAATAATCACCCAGGATTACGCCTACCCTGCCGGAAGCGTCAGAAGGTACCTTAACCCACGCCGTGACAGTAAACGAGCTGCCGAGTATCGTCAGCGGGTCTTTCAATTCCGCAAAGTCATCAAATCCGTCGAAGAGCAGTGCGTTGGGACCTACTATGCCGTCCACCCACGCCGGATAGGTATTCACGTCGGTAAAGAAGTTGGCATCATTGTCGGTGGCGGTAAAATCATAGGCCATAGTACCTGAACCCTCATCGAACTTCCACCAGTTCACCAGATTATTGTCGTTTGGTGCTGCTGTGGGCAGATTGTAATCGCTGAGGAGCCAGCCGCCTACCAGTACGTCAAGGTCCTTACCGTCAATCATACAGTCGTCGCCGACGAGACTGAGGTATGCCCGGTCAACAACGCATCTGGTTGGATAGAGTCGGATATCGTCAAAGCGTACGTAATTGGATTGACCGGAGCCGTCGGTCTTCGGATTACTCCTGTCACCGAAGCCAATGTATATCTTACCGACCTTGGTAAGGTCCACGCCGCCGGCATTGAAGTCCTCCAGGTCGATATTCCAGTGCTGCCACGTAGCATCCTTGATGTCATCTGCATCGCCGTCGTACGGCACCACGACGACATTGCCGGGGGCGTCAGTATCTGACAGGGCCACATACATCCGGTTATTAACATCTGGAACGTTACAAGGGTCGCCTTTGAAGTAGATGCCCAGTGCCTCGGCATTGTTCGCCGTCCAATTGACAAACGGGCTGGTGCGTGAGCTCTCAGAATAGTACGGAGGTATGTAGTTAGTGGACCTAAACTTCATCGACTTCCCGCCCCTGTGAACGTCCAAAGCGGTCGTCTCAAGAGTAATTTCCGCGCCGGTGTTGTTTACCATCCAGTCCAGCCACGTATCAAATATCCTGTTGCCAGCCATGTCGTAGGATTCCATATCGTCTATGACGGCAACATGCTCTTTGACGGTAAAGCTCCAGACCTTGCCTTCCCAGAGAACGTCGGTGTGCAGATTATTGAACTCGTCAATCCGCCAGAAGTAGGTCTTGCCCAAATCAAGCGGTCCGCTCGGCGGATAGCTGTTAGCGTCCTGTCGTCCTCTGCCGGGCAGTGTGTTGGGGTCTGTGGCGCTCTCCACAGCCGCAGAATCTGTACCGAAGTACACATCGTGCTTGTCTGTAAAAACTCCGGGCTCCCAGCTAAGAGTGGGTGCTGTCTCCACCTCTATCGCGAGATTAGCCGGGTTGGGGAAATGAGCCTTTACGGGTTCGTAGTGCTTCTGTGTCCCGTTGTATAAGCCGGCAATAAAGCTCGCCGGCAACTCTAAATCATAGATTGCCACATCGTCGATATAGCCGTCCCAGTCACGCGAGCCGCTGCCGCTGCGGTGGTTGCCGATGATGAAACCGGTCTGGTTCAGTGGAATCTCCGTTACATCGGGGATCGCAACGTCATCCCAGATTTGACCGTCGTGGTAGAACTTTATCCTGCGGGTGACATTGTTCCAGATGACTGCTGCGTGGTGCCAGCCGTCGTTGGGCTCGTCAACAGGCGGGGCGTTGTTGTCGGTAATATTGCCGTCAGGCGGATTGCTGTAGTCGCCGTCGGTAGAAATATCGAAGTGCCACTGGGCCAACTTGCGTCCAAAGGTTTCCTCCAGGTTGTCATTTCTAATCCCAAACGAGAGGGACCAGGTCGGCTCTGTCTCATATATGAAGTTTCGCGTATCCGAGCCGTCGCCGCTGATGTCTTTGAAATAGTACCAGACGCAGACGGTATTTACCACCGGGGTGGGGCCTACTACGTCCCCGTCGGCGCGCACGTAGGTCGCGTTGCCGCTCAAGGGCCCACTATCGAGTTTCAAAGCGCCGGTACCAACCTTAAACTCATTGACCTCGTTGGTAATGCTCGTGTACTGTCCGCCATACGGC
>SDBT01018518.1_pt1 | contig 10941 bp, 10 predicted proteins | sample 2277101 | NCBI WGS metagenome assembly SDBT01 (sample SAMN10404973, study PRJNA504765) | marine sediment metagenome | isolation source: marine sediment core GS10_PC15, 103 cmbsf | place: Arctic Ocean: Southern Knipovich Ridge | collected 2010 | reverse complement strand
CTGCTATTCCTGTTGCAATTGCTCTTGGTATCATTGCACTTGAAAAGGCAGCTTTACTTGATATAGTCATAGCTGGTGGAAAGGGAATATTAAGTATATTTGGAATAGCTGCAACATGGGGATCAATTGGAAGTATATTCTCATTCTTACCTACAGCTTCTAATCCTAACCCAACTGTCAAACAAGAATTCTTGAAGAACTCTAAATTTGTGTTGTCTAAAACTTGGAACTTTATTGTAAATTTTTCTATATTCGGAGTATATTATGACTCACAAAATGCTGCAAGACGTCATGTAATCGTGACAGAGGTAGTTAATAATACTAAAGATTTCTAGATTCGTGTCGCTCGCATAGAATCTGTGAACATCGCAGAAATGATAGCAAATATGCCTCTTAGGCAAATCAATCCGTCTTTCATAGGAAATCAGATAATGGTACGACGGAAGATCCAGTTATTTGAAAACACCATCAAAGCTTGGCATGAAAACCGACTAGATCCAGAAACCCTGCTGGCAATCAAAGAATTCCCAGATAATATGGAAATGTTAACAGAAGAATCATTTGTTGCTGAAGACTCTAAAAAGATAAAAAATCATGCTCGTGCACAAATGCTCACTTTCCAAAAATTCCAACAGTTCTCCCAAAATGTCTCTATCAAAGATAGTCAAACTTCTGTTCAATTTCTCATTGATTTGATACCCGACACCACTCAAAAACAGCTCACACAAAAAGGAAACCGGCTCATGATTATGGATAAAGAACAAGAACTAGAAAAAGAAATCGAAGGAAAAGGCAAAGAAGAAATAAGTTTTCTCGATAATGCATTTTTAGTTCAAACATATTGATTTTATTCCCCTATTTAATAAATTTTATCATCTTTAATATTCTAAATTCTAATTTCTAAATTACAAATTAATGCAATGCCAGACGTCTTGCTTACATCAAAAGACAATGAAATTCTTGCCGTACTCGTCTTTCTCGGATGGGGATTCTTCGCTTTCCTCCTCGGGTATTTCTTCATGCTCCTCACAGGTTTTATCAAAACCTGTTGCAGTCCTCTCTCCTACTGTGGATACAAATTTTGGTGTGCTTGGTTCCTCTCAAACATCCTCTTTGCATTTCTGGGATCACTCTACTGGATTGAAAACTACGAAAGTTACCACGCCGTCGAATCCGCTCCTTACATCTTTACAGCACTCGTCCTCTACTTGGGATCCATGTTCTGCTGGCTCTTGTTTGTCTATATACACCAATACTATCACTGGTTTGGATGTCTCTGCATTATCGGAGCTTTCATCTGGGCAGCAGGCTTCATCGTCCTCACATTCGCTACTCTCGATTCCCCTCACGCATGGTTCCACTGGTTCTCCATCGCACTCCTCATCCCACCTATCTGTGGATGGTATCCCGCTTGGAACCTCCACCAATGTTGTCACAATCACGAATCTCAACATCACCATCACCAACAACAACACAAAACCCAAAAAACCCAAAAAAGGAAATTCCATGTTAATTACTAAATATTTGTTTATTTTTCTTCTTCTTCTCCTCCATTCCTCTCATCAACAAGAAACTTCTCATCAACTCATTATTTTTGCTGTAGAAGGTTTAAGTGGAAGGAGTGCAGTCGGAAGAATCATGCCATTTATAGGTGGAGCAGCCACTTTTTCTGGAACTTATACTATTAAAGCTAGAACAGTTCTAGCTTATGATGGAACAGCTTCAGTGCCAGGATGGATCGCACACCTTTTTGCAGCCACTCCTGCTGAATATGGATGTGCTAGTGATAGGGATGTATGTGCTGTACCACCAGATACTTGGGATTATAAATCCATAATAGATGTGTTAGCTTACGATCAAAACTATGACGTGCAATTGTATATACAAGGTGACACTCTCAACCAAGCTTTGAAAAATAAATGGCCTACAAGAACGTTTGATTACGTAACTCATGATATGGAAGATTATGCCTGTGATGAACAGAATTTACCACAAACAAATCGTCGAGCTCTCTTATTTCATTTCGTGGGAGCAGAACACACTGCTAGATCTTATGGTTATAGTTCTGCCAATTATGATTATAACTGTAGATGTATTGATGCTTCTATTCGACGGATGGTTCTCTCATTATGGGAATGGGAACCCGAACGATCCACATTTGTTGTAATTGGAGATCACGGAGGATCTGGGTTCTCACATGATCAATTTGATTTGATGACTTTACAAGTACCCATAATTATGTGGGGTTATGGAATCAACGAGGGAATGGATATGTTTAGAAGACCAGTAGATGCAACTCAAACATCTCCCACTATTTTAGAAGCACTTGGTTATGAAATACCAGAACATTGGTTACACACTCCTTTGAAAGAAGCATATCAAACCTCCTTACAAACTAGAAACGAGAACCAAACCACTACAATAAGAGGAGTAACACTTTCTCGTTTCAAAGTCTCAACTCGGTCTGATCCTTATGAAGAACCATCATATTGTCCACTTCAACAGACTTATGCTCATACCCATGCACATACGGCCCATGTAGTTCTGCTTACGGTATTATTAGTCGGATTCGCAGTCTTTGCGTTCATTCTATATTTTTTCACACAACAAAGTTTATTAAAATCTTAAAATCTTAAAATCAATAAAATCAAGTCCATTCAGGAATAGGAGAAGTGGGGCAATCATGTGGTTTTGATAAAAATGAGCTAGATTTAAGTCGTTTATTCGTCGTCGGAAGTTTATGAACGTCAGGTGCAGATTGTGTAAGTAATTTTCTCTGAGGAGAGTTTTGAAATCTATGAGAATTTTGAGAATTTTGAGAATTTTGAGAATTTCGAGATGAGGACGCAGAAATGCTATGGAATATTGTATCACGATCTTGAGTGTAGAGATGAATACGTCTGAGTTTGACAAATTCAATATAAGCTTTTTTCATGATATTGTTTTCTCTCTTAGCATTTCGTATGCTGATGGAACAACACTGATCCATCATACCGTTTTCATCGGGTATTAACATGTAAGCTTTAAAATGGTGTGAAGTGGGAATTGTGGCACTAATTGAGTCAAAATTAGTAGAAGTATAGTAATTGGTGAAGAACAAAGCCATATAATTATATATTTCAGCATAAGTACAATCTTCACTTATATCGAGAAACGTGGTCTCTGCATCTATCCAGTTTCTATCGTTTGAGAAGGGAAATGGGATATGAGTGAACGATTGCATAAGAAAATAAAAAAACTTTTTACGATCTTCTTCGTCTGGACACTCTGTAAACAAAATGGTTCCTCGACTACGAATCAAATCTCCGGTATAATTAGGAATCGAGAATGGGTGACATGCACTACTAATAACTACCCATATATCATCATAAATAGGATTCAAGCGGCAAAGAGCATTTGATAACTCATCTACAAAACTCGCAGCTCGTATATATTGAGTGCAGTGATCAAAATATACTACACATGGTTGGTGACGTTTTGCCCGCTCCAAAGTGTAAATAATCCCATCTTTGCAATGACAAGTCGGATTGTAGAAGATAAAATTTATAGGCGTGGGCTCACTTGCACAAACATTCATGACTGTGCTAAGTCTCTGTAACCCCGGAATTCCATATAAATAAGCAATTCGTGAAGGACGTGCATTAACCGGCCATTGTTTCTTGTTCTTAATATATTTAATCACATGATTTTGCAAATAGTCTTTTATGTTATCTGTGCCACTTCCGAGGTTTTCTATAGATACAATCGGATAATTATCACGAGGAGATAATATTTCTCCTCCATATGAAGTCCTTGAAAACAAATATTCTTTTGCATAAAACCTGTATCTCTTGATACATATAGAATCCAAACAATTCAGTACATCATCATCATGATTTATGGATGCCATTGAAACAACTTCCGTCGTCATGCTATAATCTTGATCCATGTCATCATCATAAAACTCATTTTTTTGCACGTCTCCTGGAACTATTACTGTCATTTCATTTTTGTTTTTTTTGTTTTCATTTTCATTTTCATTTTTATTTTTATTCTTTTTTCGCCGTACCAAATATAGTGTCTTTTTTACTATCCTTATTGATTGCACTTCTTTGTTAACCTCCATTTCTTCTTTCTACTTGTTTATTATTATTTATTTTTTTATTATTTATTATTTATTATTTATTATTTATTATTTATTATTTATTTTTTATTTTTTTTTATTATTTATTTTTTTTTAGAATTCTGAATTCTGAATTCAGATTTACAACAAGAAAATCTAAAAATAGGACACCGGATTATAAATGATTTCATAGTTTGATCATGTTACTAAATAAAAGATGTCTACCAACCATCGTAATATCATATATACTAAATTAAAAGTAAAACCAACAACATATGTTGATACAGACAAATACACCCCAGAAGCTCTCTGCTATTATGAACGACTACCATCTACATGGAAATTACCAGGAACTACAATTGTGGATGCTTATCAAGCTGGAGCCATTCCTAAAACCATCAAATTATTGAAACCGATTAACTTCGTAGTACCAGCCAAGACTCAATCTATTGTTTGCAAGATCGATCCCCACAATCCAAGTTGGTATAACAAATTGTGCACAGATGTAGCAAAGGCGTGTGGGTTCAATTATGTGGACTTAACTGTGAAACCTCCTGGAACTAGTGATGTTGCAAAGAGTATGGAAGACTACCCTTTGAAAGAAGCATTGGAAATTCCTCCTAGTGCTATTAACATTATTGTGCGTAGTAATATTCCTACAAGTCGTCACGTCTCACCTCCTACTGGAAAAGTCGAGCAAAAGCAATCTCAATTAACTGCTCGAGATCGTATTCGTGCTTATGAGAAGAAAGTGTGTGGTATGTTATCAAAACACATTGCCAGTTTCATTTCTGTTCATGGAAATGACTGGCGAAATAAAGCTCTCTCAGATTACTCTTCACCCAAAGATGTTTTGCATATGGTATTCAGTACTATTCAATCTCCTGAATTATATGAACCGAATGAAAGTTGGCAGCAGTTTATGCGTTCTCATGGAGTTTATTATCCACCTGTACTCGTGAATGCTGTTGCAGGTCAATTAGCAGATAGTGTAACTATAACTGCTAAAAATTTCCATGCAAAGAAGAAAAACAAATCTCTGGAACATCAACTTGCAGAACATATTGGAGGATTCTTGCACGGTTGTCATCCTTTTCGAAGCATGTATGGCGCTTTCCAGAGATGCTTCCCTTCATCTTATCACAAATACAGCAGTGACTGTAGTTCATCAAGTTCTGATTCTTGTTCTAGTAGTGATTCAAGTTCTGACTCTTGTTCAAGTTCAAGTTCCGATTCTTGTTCTAGCAGTGATGGTGGAAAACATAAGAAAAAGCGAAGAAGTTGGGGATACAAAACTGGTTATGGAACAATGTCTCAGAGTGGTTTTCAGGGGTACTTGAAACACCATGGATATCCTATGAAGAAATACAAACGTCGTGCACATAAAATTGTGTTATTGCAACCCCACGAAGGTATTCCTAAGGGAGCTAGACGAATTCCTGGAGCTCGGCAAATCTATTTCTTGAACAGACAATTAATTTTGAGAGATGGAGCGGGACAAGAATTTGCTGATAATCCTATGTTATTGGAACAAGCTCATTCGTATGCAAGTGGAACCTCAACTCTTTCACGATCTGACGAAATGCAACGACTCGTCACCGAACATTGGAACGATGTGAAAACCGGGATAGGAGATGATGATTTTGTAGTGCTTCCTCTCAAACAACCTCCTGCGAATAAGCCACTACCTTTCTTGAAACGCCATATCGTGATCATTCCTTCCAAGTATAATGGCAGCCCTTATGGAAAAACTTTGAAATCTTTGTGTGGAAATGCGAATTATGCATTTTCTGCTGACAAGAAGTTCGTGAACGGAACATCTCTCGGGAACATGGAGATGTTCAAAATTCCAAATGCTCGTTATGGCCTCATCTTCAAAGATGAATAAGTCATTTATCTATTATAAAAATAAAAACTAAAATTAAAATTATAAAATTAAAATGAATGATGAAAATCATCAAAATACAGATAAAATAGAAATTATAAGATTTGACGATGGTGAACAGAATGTGATAATGCCCCCTCCTACCCTACGTCAACCTAAATTAAAACAAGATGATATAGGTAATAAAGAAAAAAAAGAAAAAGAAGAGAAAGAAGAGAAAGAAGAAAAAGTTGATGTTATTACGGGAGCAACTCACAAAATTAGATTAATACCAGAGCTACGAACAGGTTCTGAACTAAATGTGCAAAGAATATCTACCACAATGTTGGGAGATATGAATATCTTTTTTGAGAAGTTGTATAGTTTTGCTAATATGGTTCAAGGGAAAGTGAGAGCGAAGAAAACTCGAAAGGGTGGAAATCCGTTATGGAGACATGATAAGCCAGGATTCGTCGGAGCTAAAGGAAAACTGGGGGATATATTACGTGGAGAGAGATTCTTTGAAGATGTTCAAGTGCGAGATCGTAAACTGATGCCAGAAGAATTACCATTTTTAAAACGTCAATTGGTAGAAGCATTAATGGAACGTCTGACATCCCAAATGAATAAAGAGATGACTACACTTAAACAAACATTAGATGTTCCAAGAGCGTTTCAACGTGTGCTTTTATCATTATCAAATGCAGTAAGGATGACTGTCGTAAAATTGGTAAATGATTTTAATACTCCTGTAGATTTAAGAATGAAGAGGTTGCCATTACGAATTCAAGTACCAGAAGAACAGTATAATATAATATTAATTGAAGCATTTGAATTTGTACTAAGAGAATTCAAAGAAATTGCGAAACCAAAAAAAAAAGAAAAAAAAGAAAAAATCCCAGCAGAAATCCCAGCAGAAATCCCACTTACGCCTTTTGAAAAGGCATTACTTCAACAAACAGATGAAGGGGCGCTGGTAGACTCACAACTAATGGGTATTGAACTAGGAACTGGAAGTAATCGAATGGGAATTTTGGAAGGTCAATTTAATGAGTACATTGGATTGGCAGAAAATAATCGTGAAAACCGTGATGCTTTACTCAGTTCTTTGATAACATCATTGACACATCAAATCTCACACAATCTTGCTGCTCACTTAGAGGAAAATATGGTCATAGAATATACACGTGAACTAGGTCCTCGAGAGGAAGCACTTCTAGGGTTCCAACGACGATATTTCACTCAGAATTTTGACCAAGTTTTATCTGCACTTGGAGTCACTCGTAAGGAAGAGTTTAGAGAGAAACTTGCTGAAGAGTTGCTAGATGAGACTTTATGGGTTGCTGTAGTAGAAGCTCATGCAGATATAGATAGAACACCTGATCTAGAGCAGCTAATCACGCAAAAAAACTTGATTCCATTCTTTGTCAATCTGGTTTTCGAACGATACAATCTGGCTACAAAAACAAGATCGGGTGTAGTGAGCACACGCACTCGGCTATTAGAGATGCGGAGATTAGGAGTAGCCATTCGACTCATGAAAAGAGCTTTAGGACGTGAAAGACGAGAGGATGTTTCAATAGCTGATCTAGTGATGTTGCCAGGAAAGAGGCCAGATATATTTAATAGATATGAACCATATCCTTGGTTCAGACCAATTCCACCTAGGAGAGTTCCTAATAATTAATAATAATAATAAACAATAAGTATTCATTAACAATGATAACTATAATAAAAAAATAACTTGTAGAAAATGCATGCAAAAACAAAATAAAATACCAAAATGCCAAAAAGCAACAACAACAACAACAACAGTTTACTAACTTCATTCCAAAAACCAAAATCGCAGCAAAAAAGTGAAGAAGAACAATATTATGAACAAATGAAAAATGAAAACAATATCCGTGGCTACATTTCAAACACAGTGACATCTCCTATTGACATCAAAAATGTTACAGGTATCAAGACTCGCCGATTTCATGTTGGAATCAACGGCAGTTTGAACATGTTCAATGCAAATCCTAAATTAGCACAAGCGAAAGTGGGTACAGATTGGGCTATCAAATACCGACCGACTCACTCAAAAAAAGGTACAGAACGTACCGGAGATCCTACAAAAGGGGTTATACGTAAAGCTACTATAAATTGGGCTCAAAATGATCTTCCTTGTGATGTGATCATTTCCTCGAACTTGTTTCCAGGAAACGTCTATACAAGTGTAGACCAACAACGAGGATTTATTGTCGTGCCTCCTGGTAGACATAATTATAATGACCAACCAATTTTTCTTCCAATCAAACAAGATGTAGAAAGCAAATTGCTTAGTTCGTACTCCAACTTGACTGAAAAACATCTTCAACATCAAGCCTTCACCACTCCCGATGGTACTTATTACATGATACCTGAGGATTCTTTTGTTCACAAAGTGCTCAAAATGAACGAGACGAGTGAAGACGATCCGACCCAACATTATGACATGGATGAGATGAGTCTAGGTACTGGTTATGCATGGATTCCTGAAGATCTCTATGACGCCAGTGTAGGTGCACTTCGTGGTGATGTGTTGAACCAACTTGCGTTTCAAGATTTGACAAACCATATCATGACAATTGAACCTGCTGGTGCTAAAGACTGGGGTGAAGCTCTTGATACGAAATATCATGCAAATGAACAAGAATCCCGTTGGGCTGTGTGTCGTGACTCGGTTGGAGGTGTATCTCTAGGAATGCAGTTCCAATACACTCTTTCTGAGATGCCTTCTAAAGTGGAAGAGAATTAATTATTAATAATTAATTTTTTAATTTTTCATCTTTAATTACTAATTACCAATAAAAATAATTTCATTTTATTTATATACAAAATGCATTGTGATGATGAACAATTACAAACTATCCAAGTTCTACATAACACAGGATGGATTTTTTTCTCTATCATGGGTCTCTGGGGGTTTTTATTTGGATCTTCTAGAGGCGCTCCTTTGAGACAGACGAACTATCATGCTGCCCAATACACTTTGTATTTTATTGTGACTTGGTATTTGGCAGGGTCTACTCAACTTGCATGTCTTAGGTTTGTAGATGATCAAGGAAATGTCACTATGGACACTGGAATCTTGTGGAACCGTTTTGTTATTGAGGCTACATTTGTTCTATCTCTTGTTGGATTATTAACTACCAAATTGAGCGGTAGTACATTGTATATTATTTTCCACTTGATTATGGCTGTACTCTCTCAAGCGTTCTGGATAATTGCTGCTCTTACTGGGCCAGAACATCATAATTCTCAAATGTTCTGGGGATATGTTACCATCTCATATGCCGCACTTATATTGTGGCATCTTTACATTGAAAGTCGTGCAAGAACTTGTAGCAATCCTCGTTTCTGTCGTAAAGTTTTAACTGTATTTGCATTACATCAATTGGTATTCTTTCTAGCTCTCGGTCTTGGTCCATGGTTCCTCGAAGTATTCAATCTATGGGTACAAGAAATTATAGCTGTTATCAATGATATTGTACTCGGGTTGTTCATGTTATCTAGTCTCATGCACTATGGATGGGTTCACCAATATGTGAATAAATCTTTGACTCGTCCGGGATATTTAAGAAACAGAACTGTGAATAGTATTATCGTAACAACTGCAAAATTACATGCACATAGTATAACTTTAGAATAAAAATTAAAAATTTAAAATGGGTATTTTTCCTTCAAGACAAGTGCCTAAGAACCAGTTATCTCTAACTGTAGATGATCTCTGTAAAATAGCAAGAACGGGTGATCTAATTTTGTTAAGTGGTAATACATGGAATAGTTGGCTTGTGGAATCGTTGTGTAGTAGTCAGTGGTCTCACTGTGTTATTGTAATTGAAAACTTAAATTGCCTTGGTGAGCCTTATATTTTTGAATCAGTACGGTACGAAGACCGGTTTGTAGATGTATTAAATCATAGTTGTTGTAATGGGACACGTCTAGTTCACCTTCGGGAGTATTTGGATACTTACTCAGGGAACGCGGTTGCTATACGACATCTTCAGTCCCCAGCCCACACTCAAGTTACATTTGGTAAATATATAGAAACTATCATGTTTGATTGTATTAAGGAGTTTCACGGGAGACCTTATGAAAAACGCTGGTCTGATTACATTTTTGCACGTTATCGCGATTGGTGGGGGAAAGAGACTCCAGACGCTCTATTTTGCTCAGAACTCATTGCTGCTTGTTATATGCGATGTGGTCTATTGCCAAATACTCATGAATATCCTCGTGCGAATCAATACCTACCAGATGATTTTTCAGCTGTGGGGGAACTGGTTCTACAAAAACCTCCTCATATACACTATGATGTAAAATTCAGTGAAGAAAAATATGTTTTATTACCTCGGATAAACCCTGATATATGGGATTTGTTCCATTGGAAGAAACATTATAAATAAATTCGTTCGATCGATTCAATTTCAGTTCTACAATTAGGACAGTTGTTTTTTATTTTTAATGCGCACGTTACGCATAATATACAATGATTACATGGTTTGATAATTGTTTTTACACATCTATCAAGACATACTACACATTCCTTTTCTCCCTCTTTAGCAGATTCTTCGTTTTCAATTGGATCTGGTCTAGTTTTCTTTTCTTTTTTTTCTTCTTCTTCTTCATGATTTCCTATTGAAATATCTCCAGAACAGATTATTGTACTATTGATAATTGCATTTTTATACCTCTTGTCAACGAGAGCTTCTTTAAGTTTGTTATAAATAGATATAGGAACCCAGTAATACCCATTGAATAAGGTTATATCCTTTAATACCAATTGACTATCACTATAATTTGACCTTAACAGACGCCCCATGGTACTTTCACTGGATATTGTCTCGTAATCAATCCAATCCATATTTGTTAAATTATTCATTTTTATTTTTTTTTATTTTTATTTTTTTATTTTTATTTTATTTTTGTACTTCCAATGTCCCATTTCAGG
>SDBT01018517.1_pt1 | contig 10942 bp, 4 predicted proteins | sample 2277101 | NCBI WGS metagenome assembly SDBT01 (sample SAMN10404973, study PRJNA504765) | marine sediment metagenome | isolation source: marine sediment core GS10_PC15, 103 cmbsf | place: Arctic Ocean: Southern Knipovich Ridge | collected 2010 | reverse complement strand
CAGGCCTGTCCCGTCGATGTTTATTTCAAATATCTTCCAGTTGTACTGATCTGATTGCGTAAACAATAGCTTTTTTGCGTCCCAGTGAAGATCGATATGACCGACGAATCGACGGCCCTTCGGCCTGTAGAGCGTTTCATATTTCCCACTGCCTATATCGATGATCCCTATTTCGTTATCGTAAATTAACCTGGGCAGCGACGATTGACACTCGTGATTAGTGGGAAAACCCAGCTCTTTTAGTTTCACTTTACCCCGGGCCTTTAAGGTCTTAGGCCACGCCCGCTTTACGCATACGATTTTCAGGTCATTTGGAACGACGCCGGCACCTGTTGCGATAGGGGATATAAAATACGACAGCATACATAGTAATAGCACTATTAAGTATTTTCGCATTCTTTGGTCTTTCAGATCATTATAGTATAACGAATTCCGACAGAGATACAGCAACCTGATAATCGTATCAAATTCATCTTGAACTGTAAAGGATTTTAGTTGTGGAACTATTGTCCTTCCACGGCGGATCTTCGATGTTTTAAATGAGGGTTTTTCGAGAATAAAACCAGTCTTTTTGTTCTTGACTTATTTGTGGCTGTGGTTTAGTTTTCCTATGAAAAGTGAAATTGGTAAGAGAGATATGAATAGACGTGAATTTTTGAAAGTGATGGGAGCCTCCAGTGTTTCCATTGGTTTGTCCGGTTTAATGGGATGCGGTCAACAGTTTGTTTCCTCTAAGAAGAAACCTAATGTTATATTTATAGCCATAGATGACTTGCGCCCAGAGCTTAACTGTTATGGCGAAAATATCGTACACAGCCCCAACATCGACCGCATTGCCAGAGAGGGTGTGCGTTTCAATCGTGCTTATTGCCAGGAGGCGATATGCGGCCCTTCGCGCGCCAGTCTGCTTACAGGAATGCGGCCGGACAGCAATGGTGTGGTGGATAACAATACATTTTTCAGGGATACGGCGGGCGATGTGACGACACTTCCGACTCATTTCGCCAACCACGGCTATACAACCGTCGGCATCGGAAAGATCTACCATGACGGGCAGGATGATTCGGCCTCATGGAACCGCAAGGCAGCTTTGCCGCCGAGACCGAAACCATATCCTGTGATGGGATACCAGTTGCCCGAGACTCGCAAGTACTTAAAGGTAAAACATAAAGAGATCAGGGAAAAGTACGGCAACTCTTTTGTCTACAGTCTTGGCAGCGGACCTGCCTGGGAGGCAGCTGACATACCGGACAACATGTACAATGATGGATATTATACTGACCGGGCCCTGGCTACCCTGGATGAGATAAAAGATGGACCGTTCTTTCTTGCAGTCGGTTTTAGAAAACCTCACCTGCCTTTCAATGCCCCCAAAAAATACTGGGACCTTTACAACCCGGCAGATATTGACCTTGCTGATAATCCCTTTGCACCCATAGATGCGCCTTCTATGGGGTTGCATGGGTCTTTCGAACTTCGTATACGAAAGAGTATTCCGAAAGCAGGTGACATTGGCGATGAGCAGGGGCGAAAACTTATTCACGCTTACCTGGCTTGTGTTAGCTATATCGATGCACAGATCGGGATGATACTCGATAAACTTGACCGGCTGGGATTGCGTGACAATACCATCATAATGCTCTGGGGCGACCACGGCTGGCACTTAGGTGAGCACGGCATCTGGGGCAAGGCAACGAATTACGAGATCGCGACCCGCGTTCCTCTTATCGTTTCTGCGCCCGGTATGTCACGCAGCACTGACAGCGATGCCCTGGTGGAACTGGTGGATATGTATCCAACTCTAAGTGACCTTGCGGATCTTCCGCTGCTGGATCACCTCGAAGGCAAAAGCTTTGCACCTGTATTAAAGAATCCGAACCGGCCGTGGAAAAAAGCTGCTTACAGTCAGTTCCCGTGTCCGGCGCTGCGTGAATGGGCAGCCAATCCGTTGTCGAAAGAGATGCGAACGACCTTTTTTGGCCCACTGATCGAACAGTTAGAACAAAAGATGAAAAAAGAGAACCCCTCCGGCTTCGACAAGGATCTGTATGAAAACCACCTGATGGGATATACCATGCGAACCGATCGGTACCGGCTGGTGCTTTGGCTGGACTACCGCGATCCAAAGAAAGAACCAATAGCTATTGAACTCTATGACTCAGCAGCGGACCCGGATGAAAATACCAACCTGGCAAAACAACAGGAATATTTGCCCCTTGTCAAAAAGCTTTCAAAGAGCCTGGTGAAACATATAATAAGGGGCAAAAAGTTCAAGACAATGGCTGCTATACAGGAATCTGATAAGGGAAAAGAATGAGCAAAAAAGAATTTACACTTTTAACTGCAGCGATGGTTATAATGTTCCTTTTCGGTTGCCGGGAGCTGGTAAAGAGCAGGGCTGTTTCAACTAATAATTTAAGCATTGGTCGGCAAGTGAAGTCTTTAGATGGTACGTGGGAGATTATTTTTGATCATGATAATGCCGGCCGGGATGCAAAGTGGCATTTAGATAAAGTATTCTCCACGCAGAATACCAGGCGGAACATAAATGTACCAAGCTGCTGGGAGGAGATCGAGAAGGATTATGAAGGTGTGGCGTTTTACCGCCGGAAGTTCTCTGTTCCCCAAAGCTGGCAAGGTAAGGTTGCTTACATTAACTTTGACGCGGTAAACTTTATTTCCGATATCTGGGTCAATGATCATATCGCAGGTCATCACGAGGGGGGTTTTACGCCGTTTAAGCTTCGAGTCGACAAACTGCTAAAGCCCGGCGAAGAAAACACACTTATCCTTCGCGTAGCCGGGCCGATCCTTATGTCGAATAAAACCATCGACGGCATAGGTAAAATGGAAACCCCGCAGTGGCGAGGCGCTATCGCAGGCGGTATCTGGCAGTCGGTCAAGATTACCGTTACCGACGAGATTTATGTTGAAGACGTTTTCATCGAACCGAAAATATCTGACAATACCATAACTTTCCATATGGAACTGGATCATGCGGGAATAAAAACAAACCCTGCGCAACTCGAAGTTACGGTACGTTCGACGAGTGATCCTGAAAAGGTCGTCGCACATAAGAAGAAGCAATTGGATATTAAACCCGGCCAAAGCGAGCAAAGCTGGAAACTGAATATCCCCAATGCAAGGTACTGGTCGCCGGATGATCCGTTTCTTTACGATGTCGATATTTCCATAACATCCGAAGGCAAGGTTTCCGATAAATGGACCGCCAGGTTCGGCATGCGCCAGTTTACCATCCGCAACAAACGGTTCTATTTAAACGGCAAGCCGATATATCTGAAGGCAGCTTTTTTCGAAGGTCTCTATCCGACAAAGCTTGCATTTCCTGATAGTATTGAGATGGCCATGCGTGAAATAAAACTGGCCAAACAGGCAGGTTTCAACATGATACGGCCATGGCGAAAACCGCCGCCAAAGATGTGGCTGGACCTTTGTGACCAGATCGGTATGTTGACCGTTGGTTCAATGGCGATCGAGTGTATGGGTTTTCCGTTTGCCTCTGCCCGTTTGCCTGGATGGGTTGAAAACGAGATCCGCGAAAGCATCCTGCGTGACCGGAACCGAACTTGTGTTGTGCAGTGGGAACTTTTTAACGAATTAAAACGTCCGGTGCTTATTCAACTGCTTGAGCCAATGTCAATACTTGCCCGTAAGCTTGACCCGACACGCATGATCCTCGATGAGTCCGGCGGTTGGGCACAGGGAGCAAACATGTTCCTGCCGTACGAATCGATACCGACTAAGTTTAACGATATACATAACTATCCCGGACCTTTCATAAACGAAGAGGTCTATCAAAAGCTGATACTTACAGGCCGCAAGACCCACAAGGAAATGCGAGCGATGGGGCTCAAGGACAGACTTCCCGGTAAAAATGTAATACCGCACCTAATGTCGTTCTTTTCAGAGTTGGGTTACGGCAGCCTGCCCGACCTGGCAAGCAACAACGAACGTTTTGAAAAGACCGGCAATCCTATCGTCCCGCCGACTCTTTATCATCGCCGCCTTGCCGACGAGCACATGCAAGCGTTGAAAGAAAGCGGGTTCGACTATATCTATCCCGACCTGAAGCAGCTCTGTCTCGACGAGCAGCGGATTCACGGAACCGCTAACAAGCTTATGATCGAAGCGGTTCGCAGTAATCCTGAGGTCAAAGGTTACTGTATTCACGCATTGACCGCAGGAGATTGGATCATCGGTGCCGGCTTGCTTGACCTTTGGCGCAATCCCAAAACGTACGCCTACGAAGCGACCAAAGCTGCAAATCAGCCGCGGATCATTCCGATCCGCATATTCCCGCGTAATGTTTATGCCGAGAAGGGAACCAGGATCGAAATTACCGGTGTTAATGAACTGGAAACGGTTGAAGGGACTTTGAAGCTGGAAATAGTATCCGATGCAGGCCAAACTGTTTTCGAGAAAGAACTAAAAACCGGCATGCCGCAAGGTATAAAAAAACTTTTCGAAGAACACATCGATACCAAGTCCCTCAAGGGTACGTATACACTAAAGGCTAAGATCGTCGATAAAAGTGGCCAACAGCTCGCCGCAAACGAATATGCCTTTGATGTATTTGGCGCAGAGCAATTAACCGTTCCAAAAGGAAAAATTGCTGTCCTTGACCCGAGCAATACGTTAAAGCCGTTTTTGACAAAGAGCGGTATTGCATTTGAAGAGTTCAGCTCAACAACTGATAGCTCACTGCCGGTGTTTGTCTCTCGCACACGTGCAGGAACAAATAAAGGGAGGGCGATTTTCGGCGAGTTGAAAAAATTTGTCGCATCGGGCGGCACAGCCGTATATTTCAACGCAGGTGGGATGAAAGTCAATTGGGCTGTGCCCGGCAAAGCATCGTCCCTGCTGCCTGTAAAAGTACTGATAAAACGTGGCCTCGGTCATTGGATGGGTTATCCGCGGTTTGTGAAAGATCATCCAATTTTTGACGGTCTGCCAGCCGACTGCATAATGACTCAGGTCTATGAAAATGTCTGGCCCCAGCACTCATTGTTGGGTGTTAAGGGACAAACGCTGTCAGCTACCATAGGCATTGACAGGTTCCCGGATTATGACATGAACAGACGTCATTACTATGGCCCGGGCGATGTCTGGTGGGGAAGCAATATGGCCGTAGCACCGCACGGCAAGGGCAGATGTGTTCTTTCACAGTTCCGCATTGTTGATCATCTTGGCAATGATCCGGTTGCAGATAAGATACTGTTTAATTTGATCGAGTGGACTGTTGGACAGAACTAAAGTGCTAAGACCTTTACTTTTCGAGACAAATATGATACTTTATTAGAAAAGAGGCTTAGCGGCGCAAGCCAGGCTAAGATATACGATTGTTTATGGGGAATTCCAGATTAAGACGGAATTTCGAAAGGAAAGATAAAATGAGAGTCTTTGGATTTATAATTGTGTTGAATGCATTGCTTACTCTCACCTGCGAAGCAAGTAATTATAACAACAGTGTTCCTGCTCCTAAAGAGGTCCTGGGTTATGAAATAGGAACACGTGTCACCGATTATGCCGGGATGGAAAAATACTTGAACGCACTGGCTGCAAGCAGTCCCAAAGTTGTTACCGGTAGTTATGGCGAAGATTACGAGAACCATAATCTGCGTTATCTGATTATTTCCAGTCGGGAAAATATCAACAATCTGGAAAGTTTAAGGATTAAAACTCAACTGTTAACTGATCCTGCGAAGACGACAAAGAAACAGGCGGATAATATAGCAAAGAAGATCCCGGTGACCCTGTTTTTGAATTACGGAACGGATGGTAACGAAACAGCGGGCCTGGAGGCAGCATTATTAGTGGCATATCACCTGGTTGCGTCAATGGACCAACATACGTCCGACCTGCTTAAAAATGCGATTGTCATCATTACCCCAATGATGAGTCCGGCTTCGCACGAACGGATGGCTTTGTGGACAAATACCTTCTCGGCCAAAGGGGGCAACAAAGATCCCTATGCCATGGAGCACAATCCTCCCTGGGGCATGCTCACCAATTACAACCATTATCTCGTGGATATCAATCGGGAATCTATGTGGGCAACCCAAAAAGAAAATCAGGCTTTGCAAGGTCTCTTCTATAAATGGAATCCGGCTGTTTTTATCGACCACCATGGGGAGATGAACACCTTCACCGGTCCGGGATATACTGAACCGTTAAACCCATTGTATCCTGATAATTTCAGGAAGTGGTTTAAGCGATTTGAAGCGGCCATTGGAGAACGCTTCGGGCAAAATGGCTGGCCATACCGGCCCTGGAATACCGGCAGTTTTTATCCCGGATACTGGGAATCACTTCCTGCTCTTGGAGGTGCTGTTGCTATAACTTTTGAAACCACAGGCGGCGGAAGTAAGGGATTAAAGTATCAAGGAAGATCTGGAAAAATCATTACGCTTAGGCTGGCAGCGGATCAGCATTTCCACGCCGCAATGGCGGTGATTGAAAGTGCGATTGAACGCAAGGTTGAGATTCTAAAGAGTTATTATGAGTTTTGGGACTCAGGAAGAAACCTGGTTAACAGCCATGAAGAGAAAGCGTTTATCATTGAAGCGGGTAATGATCCTGCACGAACGGATCTGTTAATCAAGACCCTATTGGCCAACCAGGTTGATATCTATGAGACCCAAAAAGCCCTGAAGCTAAAAGCGGTTGAAGATTACTTTGGGAACGTCTTCAAATCAAAAACATTTTCATCCGGAACCTATATCATTCCGGTAAATCAGCCCAGGGCCAGGGTGGTTTTAACGATGTTGACCAAGGATTTCAAATTGCCGCAAGTTACCATTGATGAGGCAAACAGTAAGTTTGATGATTACCAGGCAGGAAAATCCCGAAGGACGAAAGGTTTTTATGATATAACCGCCTGGTCTATGCCGCTTACTTTTGGGGTCAAGGCCTACTGGTCCGGCAAAACGGTTTCCACCAAGGGCTTGCAAAAAATTGAGACTCTAAAGGCAGATCCAATCTTGCCATTAGAGGGTGCTTCGGCATATGGCTATTGTTTTGCCGGCGAGTCAAACACTTCCATGGCAATGTTAATCGATTTGATTCAGCAGGACGTGAAAGTGGTGGTGGCTACAAAAGATTTTGTGTTGGATGGAAGGAAATTTATTCGGGGATCTTTTGTGATTAGAAATAAAAGTAATCCGGATGTGGATTTGTCGGGAGTTTTAAAAAAATTGTCGGTCAGGCATAATATAACGATGTATCCGATAGACAGCAGCAAGGTAGAAAGTGGTTCCGATTTTGGATCCGCTGATTATGTTGCATTAAAGAAATCAAGGGTCGCGGTCCTTGTCGGTTCTTCTGTCGATACCTCGTCTTATGGTGGCACATGGTTTTTATTGGAAAACTGGTATGGGCTAAACTTCACACCGGTTTATGCAAATTATCTCAGGATGAGCAGATATGACGTCATCATTGCCCCCGATGGCTTCTATGATTCCGGAGAAAAGACCTTTACCGCAAAAATTCGTGAGTGGGTCAACGGGGGAGGAGTGCTTATTTGCCTGGGATCAGCCTCAAACTGGGCATCGGAAAATAAAATATGTTCGACTAAAATGAGAGATAGAAAATGGCCCTTAAATCCAAAAGACGGCCAGAAGCAACTCAGGACAGTTTCAATGCCCGGCACTATTTTGGAAGCACAGATTAACCCGGAGCACTATTTGACCCTGGGATACCGAAACGAGCCTCTGCCCGTTCGAATGGAAACGAATTCAGCTTTTGAGCCGAGCGAGAAGGCCAACGCCCCGGTATTTTTTAAAGATTCCGGCGATATTCATTTGGGCGGTTTTTACTACCAAAGTTCGCTGGCAAGGCTGGCAGGAACGCCTTATATAACCGAAGAGTCAATAGGATCGGGCAAAGTCATTTTGTTTCTGCAGGATCCGAATTATCGGCTTTATTGGCACGGATTGACGAGGTTATTTCTCAACAGCGTGATTTTAAGTCCTGCATTCCTGCAAAATTGGGATAAAACTGCCTCGGAAAAGAAAAGCATTTGATAGTTCAAGGCGATCTCGGATTGGTTTGAAAGGCTCCTTTCCAAAGATACAATTCTGGTCAGTCAAGGAGGAGACGTTCATCCCAGAACACTGGCCGGCTTCAGTCACGATAGCAGTTGGGTGTTTCTGACTGTTGTTGATGGCATGCAAAAGGCTTATAGTGAGGGAGCGCCATTATATGAGCAGGTGTACTCTATGGAAAAACTGCAAAGGTTACTTTAATTTCAAAGGCAACTAAATGGAAACGAATAACGAGAAACATAATTGTTCTCAGAGAAGCGAAGTTCTTTCAGAAATAAAATTGCCAAAAACCAAGAGGTTGGTTTCACTGGATGCGCTTCGGGGCTTCGATATGCTCTGGATTGTAGGAGTTGATCATTTGGTCAGGGTTTCGGCTAAATGCTTTGATTCACCGCCGCTCAAATGGCTGGCTGGGCAGATGCATCATCCTTCATGGGAAGGTTTTAAGTTTTATGACCTTATCTTTCCAATGTTTTTGTTTATTGCCGGTATAACAATAACGTTGTCGCTGCCTGCCAAATTGGCCGCCGGGACGCCCCGTTGGAAAACCTACGTACGTATTACAAGACGGCTTGTTGCTTTGGTTGTTCTGGGAGTCATCTATAATGGGGGGCTAAAGTTCGCAGGATTAGAAAATACGCGCATTGCCAGCGTTCTTGGTTTAATCGGCATAGGTTATTTTTTTGCAGCATTAATTGTTCTTAACTTTGGCATTAAAGGACAGGTGTTATGGTTTGTGGGTATTTTGCTGGGGTATTGGGCAGCATTGAAATTGATACCGGTCCCTGACTTTGGGGCGGGTGTCTTAACGGCCAAGGGAAGCTTTGCGACTTACATAGATCAATTATATTTACCCGGACGAATCCTCCGGCAATATGACCCGGAAGGGATCATGCCTTGTATCTCTGGTATCAGCATGGCACTGGCAGGGGCAATTACTGGCTACTGGCTTAAAAGAGAAGACAGGAATGAGTGGATAAAGGCTCTTGGGCTTTTCGTTGCGGCAATAGTTTGTCTGATCGTTGGAAAAATCTGGGGATTTTACCTTCCCATTGTTAAAAATATGTGGACCGGCTCATTTGTTATCTATGCCACAGGCTGGAGCCTTTTGTTATTGTCGGTGTTTTATACAATAATAGATGTGCTGGGGTTTAAAAAATGGGCACTTGGTTATGTTGTGGTGGGCATGAATTCGATTACGATCTATTTGGCCTATTGCATGATCAGCTTTGGCTTTACCAGCAAATTCCTTTTCGCCGGAGCGATCAATTTTGCTGAAGAACCCTTAAGGCCTGTATTGTCAATGATAGGAGTTCTACTCCTTGAGTGGCTGTTTTTATATTTTCTATATCGCAAGAAAATATTTTTGCGGGTGTGACGGTCAGTCTATAAAGGGCTTGCAATCAGTAGTTATTGGGGGAAAATAAAGAAACTATGAAAGCCATTTTAGCTATTGATTTGACCTGCGCCTACCTAAGGCATAAATTTGCGGGATTAAAGTTTTTGTTTTGCATCATCGATATGGTCAAGCAGCAAAGACAGCCCCTTTCGGGCGGGCAGAATCACTGTAAGTGGTTGTCTGTTAAGTACTTCTCCCCCCCCCCCAAAAAAAGGACGGCTTACAGAGATTTTTCCCTTGACAATTAAGCTGTAATACTATACACTTGGTCTTAGGTATAAGTGGTGGAGTGGAGTTCTGAAGAGAATCACTAAACATCGCGTTTTGGAGGAATTGTCGGCTGGATCGGCCCTGCTTTTTGCAGACAGCCAGTACTGTCCGTGTGCCTATGTTCCACAGTCGGACAGTGGCACCTGCAGCAACCTTTTTTTACCTGATTTGTTTTCAAGAGTTTTCGGCACCGGTGCGGTGAAAGGCGGATTTCATATTTTAAATAATGTGGGGTAATTACCCGATAATAATATTTTATTAACTTTCTTTAAGGAGATGTATTATGAAGACGAAATTGTTGTTAATATTGTTGGCCATCGCCTTGGCGGCCGGGGCCGCTCAAGCGGAGATGCTTACCAACACAGGTTTCGAAGTTGGTGTTTTTGATCCCACTTTCTCGCCTGATCACTGGGAAAATTATTACACAACTTACGGTCAGGCCCATACCTGGGTCAGTAGTGCTGCCGAGGCCCACTCAGGCAGCAAGTACATTAAGATGCATAACTGGCTCGTACTAGGCACATCCTATGTCACTACTGCATATCTTGGGCAGCTTATAAGTGTGAAGGAAGGCAAAGATTACACATTTACTGTATGGGCTAAAAATGATGTCGAAGGTCAGGCAAATTTAGCTAGGATTCATGTCGATTGGCTGGATTCTGCAGGTACTTGGTTGATGATCGATGGGGTGTCAGCCTCCGACTTTGTAGACATTCCTGTTACCGATGCTGATTGGGTCGATATTGATTTTGGCACCATTACTGCTCCCAAAGGAGCAGGTACGGCCTGGGTCTGGCTCGTTGCCCCCTTAGGCAATGGTTTAAATCCGATTTTTTATGATGATGTCAGTATGCTCGGTCCTGACCCGAATATCCATGCCGGCCCCGATATGATTTCATGGGACGGTGAAACTATATCATTGACCGGTAGCGAGGACTTTCCTGGTGATCCTGTCACAATTACCTGGAGTGCCGACCCTGACTATTGTGCTGACATCACAGATGGGGACACATTAACACCAACTGTTCAGGTTAATCCCATTATTCCGAGCGGGCCGGCAACAATCGCAAACCACAGCTTCGAGAATGGTCTGGATAATTGGGTTACTGCTAGTGGGGAAGGACATGGTACATGGAACGGGTTTTCTGAGGGCACAATATATATAACGCCGACAGATGGCCGCATGTGTGCTTATGTGGACGGCGTTTCA
>SDBT01018516.1_pt1 | contig 10942 bp, 4 predicted proteins | sample 2277101 | NCBI WGS metagenome assembly SDBT01 (sample SAMN10404973, study PRJNA504765) | marine sediment metagenome | isolation source: marine sediment core GS10_PC15, 103 cmbsf | place: Arctic Ocean: Southern Knipovich Ridge | collected 2010 | reverse complement strand
GATAAAAGTAAAAAAGATTATCATGGGTGCAGAACGCCACAGTGATGCCATGAGAACGCGTATCAAGGAACTGATGAATGTGGAGCATATTTTTGATATATATGGCTTAACAGAACTATATGGCCCAGGTACCGGGCTCGATTGCAGCTATCATAATGGAATCCACTACTGGGCCGACCATTTTATTTTCGAAGTTCTTGATCCTGAAACATTAAAACCATTACCTCCCGGCAAGCAAGGCGAGTTGGTTGTCACCACATTAAGTAAAGAGGGAAGCCCGCTGATTCGATATCGAACCCATGATATTACACGTATTCTGGATCAGGCATGTTCTTGCGGCGTACCGTTCCCCAGGCATGACAGTATTCTTGGCCGTACAGATGATATGTTTATCTACAGGGCAGTAAATATCTATCCGAGCCAGATCGATCATGTTCTGGGCCGGGTGGACGGGATCGGAAGTGAATTTCAGATACATCTCAAACAACGGGAAAGCGGACGGGATATGATGCTGGTCAAGGTCGAACGTGGAACGGGTGTGGAAAAGGCGGATGATATCCATTTGGCCGAGCGGGTGGCAACGGAAATCCGCCGCAAGATTCTGGTGCGGTGCCAGGTAGAAATCGTCGACAATGGGGAATTGCCCCGCACCCAGAGTAAGAGCCGGCGGGTCTTTGATCAAAGAAATGAGCAGTAAGGGGGCGTCTTGAACTCCTTCAAAATTGTTTGTGCAGGTTTTAGGTGTAAACCTTACCACCTTGTTTGATACAGCCGGATAGCGGCCAACAGTTCCTCCCTTTTGATCGGCTTGGCCAGATGGGCGGCGCATCCGGCCTCAAGACTTTTTTGCCTGTGTTCTGCAAGGGCGTGGGCGCTCAGTACAACGATCGGTGTTTCATTGTCCCGGTTTTGTGCTTCCCATTTCCTGATTTCTCTTGTGGCCGTGTATCCATCCATAACCGGCATCTCAATATCCATGAGCACAAGATCATATTTGCCGGTGGCAAACTTTTCCACGGCTATTTTACCATTTTCAGCTGTATCTAATGTGAACGGCGTCTTGTTCAGGAAGGACTGGATAAGCATCCGGTTTTTTTCATCGTCCTCCACGAGCAGGATATGAAGCGGACTCAAATCTTTCTTGGCAGCGGGTTTGGCTTGCCAGGGCTGCTCATGGGCTGCGGCTTCTTTACGGCCCAGGGCACCCATAACCGCCTGCTTCAGATCGGACCACTTGATCGGTTTGAGCAGAAAATTGGTTATCCCCAGCTCTTTACCCCTCTTTACACCGGATTTACGATCATCTAAGGTGAGCATCATAATAACCGGGCCGGAAAGTACAGGATTTTCTTTGATATACTCTGCCACCTGAAATCCGTCCATGTCCGGCATCCGGCAGTCAAGCAGAACCAGGCCGTAAGGATCACCCGCATCCTTTGCGCGTCTCATTTCAGCAAGTCCCTGGTTGCCATCCTCCTTCTCTACCACCAGAGCACCCCATCGAGAAACCATTTCAGAAAGAACCATACGGTTTGTGGCGTTATCATCTATTATTAAAGTCTTTATACCGGCTATATCGGCCTCGGGGATCTGAACATACTTTTTATCGGATAGGCCTTCGAATCTGGCCGTAAAGTAAAAAGTGCTCCCCTGTCCGACCTTGCTTTCAACCCATATACGTCCTTCCATGAGTTCTGTCAGCCGGCGGGAGATGGCCAGACCAAGCCCGGTGCCGCCGTATTTACGGGTTGTGGAAGAGTCGGCCTGTGTAAACCGGTCAAAGACGACATCCATTTTTTCAGGCGGTATGCCGATCCCGGTGTCGGTCACGGAAAACATCAGTTCATTTGCACTAGCCGCCTCCTGTTTAGAACCTGAATTCATACTTTCTGCTTTTGTTTGCCCAGGAATCTCCTGCTGTTTTACTTTAACAAACACCTCTCCTGTTTTTGTGAATTTAACGGCGTTTCCGATCAGATTGGTCAGAATCTGACCCAGGCGGACCGTGTCGCCCAAAAGGTGCGTCTCAACCTCGGGCCTTACCCACCAGACCAGCTCAAGACCCTTATCCTGGGCGTGGAAGGCTTGAGCCTCACAAGTATTTTTGATCACTTCCATAAGATCAAAGGAGGTCTTTTCGAGCTCGATCTGTCCGGCCTCGACCTTGGACAGATCGAGGATGTCGTTTATGAGCTGAAGTAGATTTTCGCCAGAAGATTGGATTGCCCCGAGGAATCTTTTCTGATCAAAGTTCAAGGGGGTCTCCAAGAGTAGATCGGTCATTCCGACGACGGCGGTCATGGGCGATCTGATTTCATGGCTCATGCTGGCCAGAAACTCGCTCTTGGCGCGGTTTGCGGCTTCGGCTGCATCTTGAGCCCTTATACGTTCTTTTATTTCCCGCATCAGTTGCGCGTTGATTTTCTTCAACTTGGCAGTACGTTCCGCCATGCGCCTTTCGAGTTTCTCCTTTTCTCTCTCAAGTTCCTCCAGCAATTTTTGATTTTCTGAAATAAGCCGGGTCTTTTCGACTGCCCGGGCTGCCGCCGCCGAGATCAGGCTTATATCTTCAAAGGGTTTAAAACGATAGTCGTATGCACCATGCCGGATGGCTGTAAGAGCCGTATCCAGGGAAGCATGGCTGGTAATGATTATTACCTCTGTTGCAGGGTAAAGTTGTTTAATTTTTTCAAGGAGCTCAATACCGGTCATTCCCGGCATCGCAATGTCCGTGATAACCAGAGAAAAAGGTTCTTTCTTCAGGAACTCCAATGCCTCCTCTCCGCTTGCCGCCTCTCTCACCTCAAATCCGTCGGCTTCGAGCACCTTCGACAATACATTCCGAACGCTTGCCTCATCATCCACAATTAATATGCGCATATGCTCTGCCATAGCCATTATTAGAAGCCCCTTCCTTTTCCCAATGTCAAAACAAGTGTGATTATTTAGTTACCCCGCCTGCAGGTATAAAAATATCAATATTCTTGTATCGTCATAGTATATCATTCATTCCTTATCCAGTATGTGCTTCTACTTTAAAAACACTTTTACACTTCTTGCACCTGTTTTTAACGCCTATATGTTCTTGTTGGATTTTGAATGTCTGTCCGCATTTAGGACAGGCCGTCCTTAGGACCGCCAACGGAAATTCGATTTTAAAAGTCGTTCCTTTTTCAGGCGAGCTTTCCACTTTGATTTCACCTTTATGCTCCTTGATAATTCCATAGCTTACCGAAAGCCCAAGTCCTGTGCCCTTTCCGACCTCTTTAGTCGTAAAAAAGGGTTCAAAAATCTTTGCCTGTAAATCCTCGGGTATGCCGGGGCCGTTGTCGCTTATCTGTACCTGGACATGGCTGGAATCGAGACTGAGGGTCGTTACCGTTACCACACCCGGACTCCCTTCCATTGCCTGCTGGGCATTGATCATGAGATTTATCAGGACCTGCTGAATCTGGTTTGCATTGCCTGATATCAAGGGAAGAGCGGAGTCAAAATTTTTCTTTAGTTTTACTTTGTGCATTTCAAGCTGGTGTTCAACAATGGCCGCGGCATCTGTTGCAACCCGGTTGATATTGACCGGTTCAAAAGCCACTTTCTCCTGTCGTGCAAACTTTAAAAGATTTTGAATGATCGTGGTACAACGGTTGGTCTCTTTCTCAATGATGGTAAGATTCTTATAGACAGGGTCATCTTCTGCAGCCCTCCGTAAGGAGAGCTGTGTCAGGCCCAGAATTCCGGCCAGCGGATTCTTTATTTCATGGGCTATCCCGGCACCCAATTGACCGAAGGCAGCCATCTTTTCGGATTGGACGAGAGCCGCCTGAGCCCCTTTAAGTGCCTTTTCACGGTAATCAAGCTCTGTTGCCATCTGATTAAAAGACAGGGACAGATCATTAATCTCATCCCGCGATGAAGACTCCACCTTTATATCGAACTTACCTTTAGCTACTTCTTTTGTTGCGTTTGTCAACCGCTCAAGGGGTCGGGTGATCAGCCGGGAGCCGAACAGACCCAGAGCTGCTGAGATAACGAGGAGAGCCAGCGATACTAAGATCAGATTGTTGAGTAACTCTCGCGCAGTGAGATAGGCTGTCGCCTTTGGAATCTGAACACCGGCGAGAAGACTGCTGAACTCAGTTTGTGCCAATCCCCCGACCATCTCCACGCCATCCTGGACATATTCAAGGGTTCTTCCATGACTCCGCTGCCCTTGAAGGCCTTTTATCTCAGAAATCCATTTCACCGGTGTGTGGCGTGTCACCTTCTGTGGATCGGTGTGCGCCAGAGTATTACCCTTGTAATCCACTATAAATGTGGTGAACACCTTGGAGCGTCTGGCAAGGCTCAGAAGGCCGTCCAGGCGTATCACGGCCGCTACAACCGCGTTTTTTTCCCCGACGTCCTGGGTTTGATGCGAGATGGCCAGAGTAAATGTTGGAAGTTTGTCGGAAATAGTAGAGTTTACAGTAAATACTTCACCCGACTCGACGAGATCCAAAGGGAGCGGGTGGTCCTTGCGATATGCAAGGAGGCTCTCTTTAGTTAATCCGGCTGATTTCAATGTTTTTGCATCGTAGACAGTGGTCAGCTCAGCTCCTTTCGCATATATCGTGATTGCAACAAACTCCTGGAAATCTTCAAACAGCTGTTTTAGCAGTCTTGACTTTTGATTGTGCAGCAAATCCCTGTCAAACATCAGCCGTGTGAATACCTGGAGGCGTTCACGGTATCCGACCATCAACGCACGGGTCTCAGCAGCGGTATGCACTGCCATCTCTGATGTGAGGTCATGGACATATGCTGACTTGTCGGTGTGGAACAGATTAGCCATGGTAAAAGTAATGATGCTTACCACGGCGGTGATGATCAGCAGCAGCGAAATCAGGATTTTGAATCGAATTGGGAATCGTAATTGCTTAAACATATCAATTTCCTATGAAAACTATATTTTTCTATTAACGCGTTGTGATCGATAGACAACATTGTTGACTGAGTCAATCGCCTCTACTACGATAACATTGATCCCGGGCTGAAGCTTAAGATTGCACTTAAATTTTCCGGTCTTTGTTGTTTTGACCGGTTTGCCCCCCACGAAAACCCTTGAACCTGGTTCAGTTTCTCCTCGCAGGGTATACCTTCCACGGTAAACTGTTTTTGGCGGAAACCGGACATTAAGTGTTGGCGGCTTTTTATCCTGTACGATCTGGAATCGCCGTGTTTCACTAAAGAACCCTTCGATGGTTTTCTCAAACCCGCTGACCTTCCAGAAGTAAGTCCCCTTCTTCAGGTTGCCATGGGTAAAACTTGCCTGCGAAAATCGCTCATCCGCGACAATATTTTTGAAAGAAAAGTCACGTGCCATGATAAAATGATAACTAGTCACTTCAGACTGGCTCTGCCAGGCAAATTGGACCTTTGGTGGAAGATTGCGATAATAATACAAGTCTGTATCCGAGGGTGATTTTAGTTTTACCGGATCCAGCAGATTGACAGGGGCGAGCGGCGCCTGGTCTAATGCCACTACGGTCGACTGATTGGCTTCGACGACGACTTTTTTACCCTGCGCCATAATCTCGGCGATACCCTGATAGACCGCGATGGTTGAAGATTTATCAGGGTTTACCGAGATCTTAAAATCGACCGGGCCTTCAGCCATTGGGCCGCTCTGCATACGCATTTTGGCACCGGGAGTTTCAATCTCCAGATAAACGGAATTTTTATCCGATTTGGCTAACTTTCCTCGTAGATCACCATCCACCAAAACCATAAAGGATCGTTTTTCGCGAAACAACGGATCTATATCAAGCCGCTTGATAATTACCAGAGAATTAGCCCCCATATCGAGGGAGCTATTTTCGTCAAACTTAATTACAGCCGAGGACCGGCTGAGTGTTTGAATTGCATCACGATCGTACAGAAGTTTTCCCTCTTTTGCTGTTTTCCAGGCAATTGCCTCTGAACTTTTACTCTTAACAGTGTTACGGGCCAAGCTCAGCACTGCCGCCACATCTTTTTGAGATGTCAGATCCGACTCGTACTCTCCGTGGGCAAGAAGAAGCTCGCGGCCTCCTTGTTCCGGCAAGACGGTGGATGTCGGGGGACCTTGGTAAGCTATTATCGTTTTGAGGCCGGCGCCGGAGGGGAAAAGGACATATAAAATAAACAGAAAGATCGAGAAAAAAACCAGAACCAGAAGCACTGCGAAGATGCCTTCAGCGGCTTGCGCCAGTATATTTTTTAATCTACTGATAAACATTGCCATCAGCCTCGTCTCAACATTCAGTAAAATATACTAAACTAATTCAAAAATTATTAAAAGATTTTTTACAAAAAATGTCGTCATATCACCAATTTTTAGAACTTTACCTGGAACCTTGTAAACCATCCCTGCACCGAATAATCATTATCAGAAAATTCATTGTCAGAAAAGTCGGTGAAATTATACCCAGCACCTATCCGGAAGTGCTCCTTCGGCTCCCACATCAGTTCGGCCAGCCATCCCTTACGGCTGTCATCGGTTTCTTTCTGTAACAGGATACGATATTCCATGCCCAGATCGATTTTTGACCAGATATTGAAGTTCAAACGGTTGATTGAAAGATAGGTGTGCGTTGTCTGCGGCGGCTGACTACCGGTCTCCTCTGTTTTGATTCTAAGGGCTCCTTTTTCCACCCACTCAATATAACGGTTAATATCAAAGGACCATTCAATGGAGGCAACATCTGTTTTCGATTCCGAAGATTCGGTTTCTCCCACTTCAAGTGGCCCCTGCTCAGACAGCATGGTATACCGGGCCAGGGCATTGAACCTGTCGTAGGCTACCGGTCGATAGGCCAGCCCGACGCTCAATTCATTAAAGAATGCTTCTTTCTCTTCCAGATCAAGATCACGGGTTTCGCTGTAACGGTACTTGCCCAGCAAAGTAAAATCTGGATGTAATTTTAATTCAACATGATTGGTGGTAAGATACTGGACGCGTTCTTCGGCTCCGCTTTCCCGCCTTACTTCCTCGCGGGTTGTGGCTTTAAAGCCTGAAGGATTAGCATATGAAATGCCGCCGGCTATGGTGTAGCGACTTGTCTCCGGTGTCGAATCAATTGCTGAGTACTCTCCGGACAGGTTAAACTTGAGTCCTTTAACAGCCTCCCACTGTTTTTGTGCCCCCAGCAGGGATATATTCCGGTCACCATTATAAGAGTGTTCCCACTGATATTCAGAGTAAATTTTGCTGGAAGAGTCGATGGCCGCCTCGGCACCTAACACAGTTGAAGTTGTTCGGCCGGCCTGATCCTCGGCCAGTCGCTCTGTAATATACACACGCTTGTCGCCCAGCGTCAGGGTAGCGCCTCCCTGAACAGATTCTCCATTGGTTCCTGTTGTGCCGCTTGTTTCCAGGGCAAGTGACGGCAGAACCTGGTATTTGAGGCCCAGGGTGGTCTGATCATTTTCAGTACCGGTTAATGTCTCCTGGTGTTCGGCATTCACTGTTAGGTTATCGGTCGGGCTTATTCTGAGTCTTGCCGCTGCAAGACTTGTGCTTTCGGTGGTATCTGCTGTTATGTCATCAACTCCGCGTGTCTGGTATTCGGCAGTCAGGCCCCACCATTGACGGTCATGCACCCATTGCATGGTGCCGATATCCGTCTCGGTCTCATTGCTGGTGGCGGTGGCGTCGGTCTTTATTAGGTCGTAACGGGCCAGAAATTTATTGTGCTCTGTAAGCTGCAATTTCATGTTGAGTCCGCTTTTTTCGGTTCCCGTTTCCGTTAAGGTGCCGTTTGAGTTGAACCCAGACTCGATCTGCTTGTAATAGCCGCCTACCTGGTACAGATCCGGTGTGCCGAACAAATCACCGATATCAAGCTCGATCGCCGCCTTCCATGCCCGCCCTTCCTGCAAACCAACTGGCGTGGCATCAGTGTAAGTCACACCGCCATCATCACTTACAAAGGTTTGAGAATCTGTACCGTTGCTCTCTGCATATTCTCCTATTATCCGTGTGTTTTTACCCAGGCGGATCTCGGCGTCCACGGCCTGGAGTTCATATTCGCCGGAATTGAGCTCGTCTTTAACATAGGTGCCCCCAACTGCCAGATGGTCTCCTATCTGCTGCCTGATGTGACCACCGCCCGCCGTCTTCTCAAACGAATCTACACGGGCTTCATAGTCAATCTGGATGTAGACCTGGCTGCCGGGAACCAGGGACTGGTCGATAAGGGTGTCATTTTCAGCAAAACTGGAAATTGGACGGTTAAACAGAATGCGGCCGCCGTCATATTTGATGGAGTAGTCCACATTCTGCTGCTGCGGCCGGCGGGATAGCACCAGACCGGTATCCGTGTCCCTGACCACCAGTGTAACCTGCTCGCTCCCTTCGATGACCTCGCGGTGGCTCAGGTAGTAGAGGGAGCCGCCGGTTGCCTGTAATTCATCGCGGATATGGACCTGTCGGACTTCAGCACCAAAAAGGGTAATCTTGGTATCGGGCTGACCATATTTGGTTTTTGAGACCGTCTGATAAGCCATGCGCGCTCCATACAGATTCCTCTGATAAGCGGCAAGTTCTGTGTCGGAAAGGCTTAATGCATAATTGCCCACCAGCAGATGGAATTCGTCGCTTTCCAGAGCAAGGTAGAGTTTGCCCTGGCTCTGGGTGTCGTATACAATCGTACTGGAATCTCCGTATACAGGATAAAGTTTGTCCGGATCTAGGTTGGTGAGCAGGCGATCGTTTTCGGTTTCGTCCAGATCCTTGAAAAGCTCGTCAAATTCATTGGTGCCGGTATCTAAGGCTGCGGTGATCAGGTATTTACCCTTGATTACACCCTTAAGGTAGAAAGCCATCCGTCCTTCTGTATAGTATTCTTTTGATTCCTCCATTCCGGCGCCTTCAAGATAACCTTCACCCTTGAGCTGACCGAACTTTCCATCAGCAAAAGCCAGGAAGAATAGGTGCGTATCCTTTACGTCCACTTGGCTGGGAATAACTCCAGTGCGGCCTTCGGGATCTGTGGCCATGATTTCCAGTTGACTCTTGCCCTTCGGCAGATTCACTACGGTGGAAAAATTACCGTTACTTTCAACATTAACCGGCTCTCCGTTTACCTGAACCTGATTTCCCGGATCGGTTGCTCCATAAACTGTTATAATCTGGTTGGTCAGCCGGATCCCATGCGGCGGCAGATTGACCATCAGGTTTGGAACAGGCTCGGCCACAATAAGGAATTGACCATTTTCATCACGGTCATTCACCGTCACTATAAGGTTGACAATGCGGGTCGTGCCGTCAGGATTGCGAACCAGAATCCCGTAAGGATTGTTTCCTCTCCTTAGATTGAGGGTGGATTGAAAAGTTCCGTCGGGTTTCACGGTGACCGGCTTTCCGTCAATTTCAACTGAATTGTCGAGATCGGTCCGGCCCATGAGGTCATACCATGCCAGAACAGCTTGAGCATCCGATGATTCGGTGTCTGTCGGCTCGGCGATCCGATACCCAGTCCCGGTGGTACCGAATGGTAAGTAGAGATTATCCGCTGGCTTAAGGATTTCGATGCCTGGGACAGAGAAGGTCTTTTGGAAGGATTGACCCTCCGAGTTGACCATCTCGATAGAAAACTTTTTCGATGTCTCTTTTGCAATCTGCATGTAGAATCTTCCATGGGAATCCAGCTTCTTGGGCGCGCCGTCGATTTTTAACGACGGTTCAGTGCGGTACTGGTCGAAGAGCTTTGACCGCTCGATTTTATCGACCTGGCCCTTTATTTCAATGCGGCGGTTTAGAACCCGTCCTTCCGGGCTTTCATTGCTTGTTACAGGGCGGGATTCTCCAAACCAACGGACCTCAAACTGCTTTGCAGGAATCTTCTCCTCAATAACAAGATAGTCCAGAGCGGCCTCGGCTCGACTCTTTGACAGCTTGAGATTCAACTCGGCCGACCCCACAGCATCTGTATGGCCCTCGATAATGATTTTTTCCTTGGGAAATTTTCGGAGGATTTCGGCAGTCTCCTTCAATGCCTTTCGAGCCTCGGGGCTGAGCTGGCTGGAGCCGGTAATAAATGCGCCGCCGGCAAGATTAATCGAAATTGCAGTCGTCTGGTTGATGCCGAAAAGTTTTCTAGCACTGGCGGAACGGCTGCCGTCGGTGAAGTTAACTTCCAGCTGGTACTGATAGATCTCACCGCCTTTAACCGTTCTTTTTGTATTTGACCGCCCGTCCCATCGTATGGTCTTTGGCAGGGCACCTTCGCCGCGCAGGGTGCGAATAACCGAACTTTTGGCATTCATAATATTGAGGCGCCAGGACTTCCCTTTGGTCGCAAATTTCGATTCTGTCCTGAACACAACCGGTTGACTTAGTTGAGTGCCTTTGATCTCCACCACCTCATCCAGGCTGTCAACCTGTAGATGGATGTTGACGGTGGGAATTGACGCCATCTCTCCGTTGATCAGAACAGCGAGGGTTTCAGCGTTACCCGTCAATTGAATCGGCTGGTAAGCCGCCTTGCTTTTCATCCATACGCCGGTCAGAGAGGGATTTCCGATCTTCAAGGTCTCGGGTGTATACAACACGCCGAAATTGGCCTTGGCCAGCAGACCGGGGGTAACCGAGACCACGAGCGCCTCATCCGTCGTGGCGACAGCGCTGCCTGAAAGGCTGCTAAGGTTGACCTTTATAAGCCGATGCCCGGGTTTTACAGCCGGGAAATGATACCGACCGTACTCGTCAGTGAGCGCATAGGTGCCGTCATCCAGAACAACCATGATACCGGCTATACCCTGCTCGCCTTTGTCTTGCCATCCGTCACGATTTTTGTCATCAAAGACCTTGCCTATAATCGTACCAAGGTCAAAGAGCGGATCCAGCGTAACAGTCACTTGAGCTTCAACCGGGTTGGATATATAACATACATCACAGACATCTATTGCCGTGGCGGTGTTG
>SDBT01018515.1_pt1 | contig 10943 bp, 23 predicted proteins | sample 2277101 | NCBI WGS metagenome assembly SDBT01 (sample SAMN10404973, study PRJNA504765) | marine sediment metagenome | isolation source: marine sediment core GS10_PC15, 103 cmbsf | place: Arctic Ocean: Southern Knipovich Ridge | collected 2010 | reverse complement strand
GATATAGTGCCAAGGTTTAGAAGTGGCTGGCTTCATGCCAAAGAATCAGGGATAGATGTTATAGTGGTCATGGAATCAGATGATTGGTATTCCCGTGATTATATACAAGGAATGATTTCTGGGTTAAGTTTGGTGAATGTTGATGCAGTTGGCCTTAATAATTCCCTTTATTATAATATCTGCAATCAGACATATCAAATCCATTCCCATTCCAGTCGTGCAAGTCTTTATACTACTGTTTTTAAGACCGAATGTTTAGACAGTTTTAAATGGCCAAAAGACGATTATAAATTTCTGGATATTCCCTTGTGGAGACATTTCAAAAAAAGGGAATTTTTTGGTGAAGCCGAAAATTTAGCAGTAGGAATCAAACACAATGAAGGCGTGAGGGCTGGCATCGGCCACAAAGCCACGATGAGGCACAAAGATACAGAATTTAAATACCTTGAATCAATCATAGGTGGCGATGTATTTTTTTACAAAAACTTTTGCAATGGATAAGCTTTATCAGGACATATTGCTCCACGGATTTTTAGAAGGGCTATATAATAAAATAGGAATAGAAGTTAACAAACTGGATGCAGAGAAAGCAAAAGGCAACAAACATTTTGAACTCCTGATCAGGGAGGAAAATGCAAAAGCCACAATTGCCGACCTCAACATGATAGGAGGGGATCTGTATTGGGGAATAGTGGAGGACTTAAAAAAGAAATATGCCGTAGAATTAAGGAGTTTTAAAAAGAAGGAAAAGAAATGAACCTAGCAGTATACTACAATTGTGCCACCTGTTCAGAACTCGTGGAATATTCCATAATCCAGATGTTAAAGTTAACGCCATATATAACCTTGCATTTCCAGACCAAGACCAATACAGGCGCTTTGGCAAACAAGAGGCATTTGAGAAAGTATAAAAAACTTGCCCACAAATACCATCTTAATTTGTTTGAATTTTGGCCTGATCCCAACAAAACCCCAAAGGCCAACGAAACCCAGAAAAGGAACATCGGGCTTAAACAGGCACAAATGCAGGGCTATGATTACTTCATGACCATTGACGAGGATGAAATATACCAAGCAAACCAGATTGTAAAAGCATTTTATACATTCGTAAAACAAGATTGGGACAGTTCGGTATGTAGGTTGTTGACCTATTACAAAAAACCCACACTCCAGGTAACCCCGCCAGAGAAATATTATGTGAGCGTGTTCTATAAGATCAATTCAAGGCTCTTCATTGAAGGTATGAAGTTTCCCGTACAAGTTGACCCTGCAAGGAAGATGAGGCCTGACAGGCTAAAGATATTTAATTGGGAGGAACTTACCATGCACCATTATTCCTATGTGAGAAAAGACATCAGGGAAAAGCTAATGACCCAATCAGCGAGCGTGAACTTCAAAGACAGGATCGAGGACATTGCGAAACATTATGACAAACATGGTGGTATTTTCCCTGCATATTGGGGAGGTAAACAAGCAAGGTATTTTGACCTAAAAGAAGTGGACAATCAATTTAACATTAAGATATGAATAAATTTTTCAAAGAAATATATGAAGCTTTTGGTTTAATATGGATGATTATGATGTTTCTTATTATAACAGGGATATTCTTGATTTTTTTTAAGTTACTATCTATTTGAAATGCTTCTCTACACAGCTAACATAGGGGGATATGACAAGCTTCAGGTTACACCACAACCAGGGTTTGATTATCATTTGCACACAATTCCTTTAGTTGGTTTGGACGATGTAAAATCAGCAAGATATTATAAAATCCTAACACAAGTTGATTCTGATGTTTCAATTTGGCTTGACTCTAATATTCAAATCAATTGTAATTTAATGGATTTTGTAAATAAATGGTTAAATGCTGACGTTGATATGGTGGCAATGGAGCATGGCAGGGATTGCACCTATGAGGAAATGGATGCTTGTATCGAAAGGAAAAAGGACACCAAGGGGAATATTGAAAGGCAAAGAAAATTTTATATTGGGCAAAAATTTCCAACACATGCAGGAATGATTGGTAGTGGGATTTTGATCAGAAGAAGCAAAGAAAGTATATATAGGCTGATGCTTAAATGGTTTGAAGTGGTCTATGAGTATTCCCATCGTGACCAGTTGAGTTTTAACTATGCTTTGTGGAAATTAAAAAAGATCAATAAAAATCTTGAAATAAAGATAGCCTACATCCCTTATTCGGTATTTGGAAATGAATTTGAACTCGTGCCTCATGAGAAATGAATATGTTTTCTTTTATACTTCTAGAAATATTTTAGCAATGTTTCCTGACATATCTATCATTAATACTTTTTTATATGATGATAAAATGCATTATTTAGGCAGGCATAATGGGTCACAATATTGGGCGGGGATTTATAAAAATGGAGAAAATATGATAGTTGATATTAATGTCTGTGGTAGTTTAGAACATAAGGTAATTCTAATTGATTAATATATGATAATTATAACAGGACCCGGACGCTGCGGAACTTCAATGATGGCAGAACTCTGTTATCGTTGGAAGCTCAATATTGACATCGGCCCACGGTTGGCATTGCTGGACGCTGGCTATGAATCCGCACAGAGCATGATAATAAACCAGAGCTTTGTAAAGCATTACCACCTTAAATTATCCCTTGACCACGCGGAATACCACAAAGAAAAGATAAAGGCCGTTAATTTTGAGGTGGTGAAAGACCCTGCATTTGTTGTTTATTCACCATGCATTGAGCATTGGTGGAGGTGGAGGCAGGATCTGGTAATCCTTTATATGACACGTGACCCAAAAGAAATAGCCGCATCCCAAAAAAGGCATCCTGAAATGAACACCCCCACGTACAGGTGCTTCCCTGAACTGATAAAACAAAAAGAAAAAGAATTTCTGAATGTTGTTGACAGGTTGGGGATGCCATTGCAAAGGGTTGTTTATCCCGACCAGGTCAAATTCTCATGGGTATATCCATTTTTTAAAAAACAATTTCCAAGACTGAATGAAAACGATTGTAAAAGAGCATGGAACGAAGTTATCAGATTACCGTCATCAAAGGTTGACGTTGCAGGATCTGATAAACCACATCAAGAATAACGAACCTTTCTCCTATTCCCGTTGGGGTGATGGCGAATGGCAATGTTTGCTGGGCTCTGCAAGGAGATGGAACACTGACGGGCACAGATATTACCCGGCCTTGCAACAAAGGCTTAGAGAGGTGGTTAAAAGCGAACCCAGGTATTATATGGGGCTGCAGCAGATGGGAATGGATGTCCTGGGAAAACAGATCCTAGAATTTGTCAAAGGTTTGAACATCACATGGGTAAATTCCGATATAATCCATTCGGCAAGCATAAACGGCACCTGGAACATTTCCGAAGAGGAACAGAGAAAAGAATTTGAAACCCAGTACCCCCACATGGAATTTAAGCAGGGGGTAAGTTTAAAACAGTTGTTCAAAGCCGTCAAAAACAAAAATAATGTACTTATAGGAAACCGCTGGCTACGGGAATTCAAAGAATTTAAACACCAGTATATTTCAGTTCCCCATGTCAATTGCTGGCTTGACCGGCCACGGATTTACAAGTTGGCGTGTGAGATTGCAGAAACAAAAAAGCACCTTGTATTCCATATCTGTGCCTCTATGATGGCAGAGGTATTGATAGATGAACTTTACAATAAATACGGTGACAGGCACACTTTTATAGACATTGGATCAGCCTATGACCCCTATGTTATTGGGGAAAATGGAAAGCGGAGGCAAATAAGGAGTTACCATAAATTTTTGAAACTATGACAATTAAAAAGCTGATTGAAAAATTATCAAAATATGATGATAGTTTTGAAGTAGGACAGTCTGATGATTTTGGATATTATGTTGGTGCGTATATGGCCAGACAACAAAAATCTTTTTTTTCCTTTATGGATCAATAAAAACAGTATCACTAGGTACTCCCAACAGCGTGGGCAATGTCCAAGGCATGACAACCCACGACCAAATAAAGACGACGACCGGGAACACCTAGTACAGCGGGCAGTTGTTAGAGGTCTGTCCCTGTTCGCTCTGCTTGTATGCACTGCCTTAAAGGTTTTATAGGGAGGTAATTGCTATGTAAAAAAGAAAAAAATGAAAATGTGTCAAGAGATTATAAAAGTTTATCCCAATACAGGAACTACAATCGAGCTATATTTTTCTATTTGGCATTTTTTGTCTGGTAATAAATTCTGGTTTTGTAGGATATGGAAAGATTATCTAATGCATATTGTTGAGGGTGAATCCTATGGTAATAATAAATTTGAAGCGTTCAGGAAAGCAAAAGCAAACCTTAAAATATCAATGACAAAAAGAGAAATAAGATATGATGAACTATATGGTGAGCTATTTAAATAAGCAATAATGTATAAACAAATACCAGAAGCAGTAGCCCAGAACAAGATAGAACTTAAAAATGGGCATCACCACACAAACGTACTTGTACATATTGCAGAGCTTTTAAAATATAGATCATATTTGGAAATAGGGATCAACCTTTCCCAAGAATGTTTTGATCTCATACCATGTGAAAAGAAAACAAGTGTAGACCCTGAACCAAAAAGCAAAGCCGATTATATATGTACATCAAGGGAGTTTTGGGAAATAGTTTTGGCAGATTTGGAATTTTACGGGATGGAAAACGGCTATGACCTGATATTTATTGACGGCTCGCACACTAAGGAAGAATCAAAAAACGATGCGGCCCAGGCATTAAAACTGCTTTCACCAAAAGGGACTATAATCCTACATGATGTCAACCCCTGGAATGAAGATGCACAAAAGATACCAAGGGAAACCCAGCAATGGAACGGGGACGTATGGAAAACAGCAATTGAGCATGTTGCTCTGGCAGACCATCTTGTCTATACCATTGACTGTGATTATGGGATTTGCTGTATCCACCCCTTTGCGCCCAGGGAACAAACATCCAGGGGGATGACAGATTATTATCCAGTGTTTGAAGAAAACAAAAAAGAATTTTTGAATTTGATATCAATAGAGGAATGGTACAAAAAGATAAAAGATATCTCGTTACTGGGGCAAGCGGGTTCTTAGGGCAAGCCCTTATCAAAAAGCTTATCTCAATGGGCTGTAAGATAAATGCGCTTTCCAGAAATGAAGGCAAACTTATCGAACTGAAAAACGAACGCCATGTAATTGACATATTCCCAGGCGATGTAGCGGACGATTGGATAGTTAAGAGGGCAGCGCAGGGATGTTCTGGAATATTCCATCTAGCAGCATTTAAGCATGTTACAATGGCCGAACAGAATGCAATCCAATGTATATCAAGCAATATACAAGGGAGCTTTAATGTTTGCGATACAGCCATGAAATATAATTCAATCAAATTTGTAATAGGAATATCCACAGACAAAGCGGCCCAGATATCAGGTGTTTACGGGGCTACTAAAAGATTAATGGAAAAGACCTTCCAAGAATTTGAAATCTCTGACAAATACACGGCTTATAGGATAGTTAGATATGGCAATGTCCTTTATTCCACTGGATCTGTTCTGTGCAAGTGGAAGAAACTTTTGCAGGATGGCAAAGATATCACAGTGACCAATCCAGAATCAACCAGGTTTTATTGGACAAGAGAACAGGCAATAGATTTGATATTTCAATGTCTTGACAAGGGAATAAGTGCCGCACCTTACGTTCCCGAAATGAAAGGTATCAGGTTAGGAAATTTAGCCAAAGGTATGGTGGCAAAGTATGGGAAAAGTAATTATAATGCTGTTAAAATCAACAAACTAGAATCAAGCGAAAACCTACATGAGAAAATACTTGAAGATGGTAAATATTCAAACGAGGTCGAACAATATACCATAGATGAAATAACGGAAATGATATGAAACGCCTTAAAATATTTAGTCAATTAATTAGTTTAATATTAATAATAATCTTATTGATATTTATGGTTGTGATAGTATTGTTTAATTATAAAATGGATCAAGAATTTAGAGATTTATTATTAATTATGATAGGTCTTTATGTTTTAGTCCAAAATAAATGAACCAAGACGATAAAGATTTGGCAACTTTTGTAATTATGCTCATTTTGTCAATTGCTTGTGTGCTGATATTGGTTTACATAATAATATCATAAATATAAAAAACAGATAGTGATATGATGAAAGTTATAAATTACAAAGACTGGGAAAAGACGGCCACACCCCAAGAAATAAAGGCCAAGGATAAAATAGAGGCAAAAGCCAAAAGACTGGGGATACCGCCTTCTGAACTGGAAAACGAATACGACAAAGAACTTGGCAGGCTGATGGGGATTTTACCACTAGAAAAATAACATTAGAATGAGGGCATTTCTTGTAACATCAGCCCCGACATACCACATAATGGGTGCTTCCCTGCACCAATGGAGAAAATATACACCTTTTAATATCTTGGAACTGGATGTAGGCTCAACCCCTTTAGACCAGTGGGCCTCAAAGATATATGAACTCCTGTCAAAAGAACTACGACCAAATGAAAAAAAGATAATATTCGGCCTTGACGACTATCTTGTGATAGACCAATTCAAAAAAGAGGTGTTTGATGAAGTAAATAAAATGGGTTTTGACCGTTATGAAATGGGCTGGGGGGCATTGAACAAGAAACCCAATACCACACTGAAGGTTTATGACGGCTGGCATATTTCACAGTACAATAAAGACGCTTTTTATCTTTCCAGTTGCCAGATATCGGTATGGAATGTAGAGACATTGCTATTTATCCTCAAAAGATGCACTTCGCCTTGGGACTTTGAAATAAAGGGAACGGAGATATTCAGGAAGATAAAGAATTTCAAGGTATTGGGGACATCCGGTAAATTTGCCTTAAGGTGGCAAGAGGAATCCTCTCTAAGTTTCCATCGCAACAAAAATAAAATCAATGTCTTGGGGGTAAGGCCTAGAGATGTTAAAGAAATGGTAAAGCTTAAATTTTTAGACAAGTCTAAACTTAATTATGGAATCAATAATGGGCCACGTTATTTATTACCAGATAAAGGAGGCAGGAAATATTTAGAATTCTATGAAAATTAATCTAGGGTCAGGGGAAAATTTAATGGAAGGCTATGTCAATGTTGACAAAATGCCAATAGCTGATGTCCAAAAATATATAGGTAAAGACAGGTTGTCCCCTGAAATATATAAGGTCAAAGAGGTGGTAATACATCATTCGGCCGAACATTTTCCTAACTTCCTGTTTTGGGTAGAAGATTTGGCCTCATGTTGTGTCAATGGCTGTATATGGAAGATTACAGTCCCATATTGCACTTCAACAGTTTTAAATCTGGTAAACCCATATCATATCCAGCTTTTTAGCGAACATAAATTCAGGTTCTTTGATGATATATATAAAAGGGAAATGCCCAATGACTTTAAACTTAAAATCCTCAAAACTGAATTTACATACAATGAAAAACTTTGGGGAAAACATAGACCCGAAATGTGGGAAGAAATGCGATTAAAATATTTAAATGTTGTCAAATCTATGTACCAGGAAATTGAGGTTATAAAATGAATCCTAAATATTATTTTTGCCTTAAGCATGGGGTTACAAACACCCTTGCAAAATTCTTTAAATGGAAATTCGGTTGTGAGCCAGCCTATAAATACCAGCCAGGTAAAGGGCAATATATTTTATCATGGCCAGCATTTAAACACTTTACAAACCCTCTTGGGCAAATAGTCTATAATACCGAAAACCTTGGGAGGCAGTTCCAGGGCAGGTATTACCAGTTTTTTGAAAAAGCCTTAGAGGTCTGGGACTATTCGGAATCCAATAAAGCGTTTTATGACACCAAATTTGTCCCGTTGGAAATATATCCAGATCCAATCCCAAATTGTGAGAAAGATATCAAATATCTGTTTTATGGTGCTTCTTGCGAAAGGAGGGAAAAAGTAATCAATAAGCTTGGGGCAACACATTTAAAAGAGGATATCACGGATGAAGAACTTAATTCATGGGTTGCAAGGAGTGAATATATACTATCAATGTCATTTACCGAATATAATAAACTCAATGATTCGGCAAGGATAATCCCTGCCTTGTCAAAAGGCGCAAAAGTGATAGCAGAAAGATGTGATGAAGATGATTTTAATCAAAAAATGGAAAGTCATGGGGTAAAAATATTAACTTACAACGAACTGTTAAAATTATGAATTTCATACATGATGCAAAACTTGTTAAATTCTCGAAAAATGCCAATCCTTGGAATTATGCCAGTCAGGGCGTTTGGGTAGGTGGAAGATATCCCCTTCCAAATTTAAGTACAGGATTCCATCAATTGGTTATGGATTGGTTTAATTTACTTTTACTGGATTTTAAAAAACCTAAAATATTATTGGTATCTGAAGGCAAAGAAGTTAAATCCCATTTTCAATCCGTTTATCCTGAATGTAAAATATCTACTGTTGACCTTCATTGGGATTTACAATCCAAGCCTGATATCATTGGTGATATATGCAAACCCGAAACATTGCCCGATAATGAACATGACATTATTATAAACCATTCCGTAATTGAACATGTATATGATCCGTTCGGGGCTATGAAGAATATGGTAAATGCCCTTAAAAAAGGAGGATATTTGATTACCGGAACACATCCTCCAGCATTTAGATATCATCAATTTCCCAGGGATTATATAAGGTTTGTAATTGATTGGTGGTATGACCTTCCTCAGTTTATCAAAGGAATTGAGCTTGAAGAATTTTTTCAGGAAGGGCAAAGTTATGTTTTCTCGTGCTATCGTAAATTGTGAAAATCTGTACTAAATGCCATATTGAAAAAAGTGAGTCGAATTTTTATATTCGTAAAGCTACAGGATATTTTCAGTCATGGTGTAAAAAATGCTTATCTATATACCGAAAACAATATAACAAGGAAAATAGAGAGAAAGTGAAGGAGTTTCAAAAACGATACCAAGAGGAAAATAGGGATAAAATAAGAGAGACGGAGAAGCATTACCAGAAAAAAAATGCCAAGAAGCTTAGGAGGATGCGAAAGGAGTATAAAAAAGAAAACGCCGAGAAAATTAATGCCCAAAATGTGCAACATCGTAAAAGGATGTCAGATCAATATATAAAAAAATTAATAGCTAATCAAATATCAAGGGGTTCTGGGACTACAATTAAATTTAAAAATATACCAAATGAAATAATCGAACTAAAGCGAAAACAAATTCAAATAAAACGTTTAATTAAACAACAATCATTATGACAGGACAAGATATACACGATGAATTAGATCAAACAATCCAAGGTCTTAAAGACAAATCAATGGATTGCACAACAGCACATGAAATCAGTAATGCTATAGGTAAAAAGATTGCATTATGGGGGATACAATATAAAGTAGCCGTATTCACCAAAGAAAAATTTAATAGCAAATTATTATTAAATAAAAAGAATTGATCCACCGCTTACAGCCATTTTCAGAAACCAAAAACCTGGGCAAAGCCTATAACGACCACATTAAATATTTTCCTGACAATTCATGGATATGTGTACAAGACTACGACACTTGTTTTTTAGAGCATAATTTCTACCTTAACATGCTTGAATACATAAAACTTTACCCAAACCAAGGGATATTCACTTGTTACACAAACCGCACTTTATGTAAAGAACAGCAATATAGAGGGCAAATATTTGACAACCCAGACATTAAACACTGGAGGAATATTTCAATAGAAGTACACAAACAACCACCATCATTAAAGGACATCAACAAAGAGATAAGCGGATTTTGTATGCTTTTCAACAAAGATGTTTGGGAGAAAACAGGGGGTTTCATGGAACGTGAAGGCCGCTGCTTGGGGATAGACAATAACTTCTGCTGGAACGTACTTGAAAAAGGCTTTAAAATTGGTCTTATGGAAAATGTGTTTTGTTTCCATTATTACAGGCTTGTCGAAGGGATAAAATATAAGGAGCATTTAAAATGAAAAATAATTTGTAATTTGGCATTATGGAAATAGGTAATTTAGTATTAGCATTTATATTCCTATCATTACTTATAATAAGCACCAGAGCTATTAGAAGATCAATAGCCTATAAACGAAAAACAAATGAACGTAAAAGCAAACGAGAAAAGGCTTATAATATTACGAGCAATTCACAGCTTAAGTGATGATGAAATCCTCCATGTAAATCATACATTTTGGGGAGACGAGGGAGTAATAACATCTAATCACAGTCATGGAAACGGAAATCCGCCAGACCCACCACCGCCACCGCCACCGCCACCACCAGAGCAGTAATTGGATATATATAATTTTAGGCATTATCATATCATTGCCATTGATATGGTACTCTTATGGTTATTATGCCAACGGTGAAAGCAGAATTGGGAAATGGCATCCTTTTTATGATGTGGAGTATTCGCTTGCTTGGTATTTAACATTAATGTCAATAAGGCTGAAGACTGTTTTATATCCGATAGTTATACTGGTTGCTAAGGAAAGACACTATCCTTTAATCTATATATTTATTGCCTACGAAGGGATTATGTTTATAGATTCGATTTTATTCTATGCACAATCTTTTTTTTATTATCATGGAATACAAATAGGAATGAGGCTTATATTTTCAATTATACTTGCAATAACTTTGGTCTGGTACCACTACAAATATGAATGAACTAACAACCATCTTCCTTGCAAACAGCCTTTTTATCTGGGGAGTCCATGTATCTTTTATGGAAGGAATGTTTTTTGGTAAATTAGGAAATTGGCTATATAAAGAATTGCCCTCATGGATTTATAAACCTTTGGTCGGATGCCCTCCATGCATGGGGTTTTGGTGGGGAATGCCCGGGGCATGGATTGCTACAGACAATTTGTTCCAAGGTTTTGTATATTGCACTTGCATGATAGGTTTCAACTTTCTTATATCTGAATTTAAATCTTTCT
>SDBT01018514.1_pt1 | contig 10943 bp, 13 predicted proteins | sample 2277101 | NCBI WGS metagenome assembly SDBT01 (sample SAMN10404973, study PRJNA504765) | marine sediment metagenome | isolation source: marine sediment core GS10_PC15, 103 cmbsf | place: Arctic Ocean: Southern Knipovich Ridge | collected 2010 | reverse complement strand
CCGAAAAGCCATTGCGGTAATAATCGGCAACGGAATAATAGGGTGGGTCCAGAAAAAAGAATGTGTCGGCTCCGTCGTATTTCGTTATCAATTCGCCGAAGTCCAGGCATTCAATAGTTACGCGGCGCAGACGGCTGGAGAACTCGGCAAAATCGCAAGCCATATCGTATCTACCCTTATGTTTCGCAGAGGCCGAAAAGCCGCCGTTGGCCTTGCCGGAGAAACCGTTTTTCAAGAGGTAATATGTCTGAACGGCGCGTTCCATATCGCTCATCTCGGTTTTGCCCTTGCGGAAGGTACCGTACTCGCTGCGGGATTGGGGAAGCAGGGCGATATTGCGTTGGAACTCGACGCAATTATTACGTACCTGGCGGAACAGGTTCACGATATCATCGTCGATATCGTTGTACTTCTCGAAGCGCGACGGCTCTTTAGCAAACAACAGCGCCCCGGAGCCGCCGAAAACCTCGACGTAGCAATTATGCTCTGGAAAGTAGCGCAGTATCTCTTTAGCCATACGCTGCTTCCCGCCGATATAGTTTATAAACGGTTTCATACTACCTCTCCAGCGACCATATCTCCGAGCGGCGCTCCAACCCCCCGGCGGCGGTTATATATTTACCCAATACCTCGAAACGGACTTGCTCCTCATAGCTCAATTCGCTATAGTCGAGGTGGAGCAGGGCAAGATGGGTGAAGACCTCCTCGCGGTCGCGCCATTCATCGTTCAAAGCGTTGGGGTCATTATCGTTGATATGCAGCGCGCGTGTTCCCGCCTCGCTGATGACGTAATCCTTACCATTGGCTTCCCCCCCGATTTCCGGGCGCAGTCGGATTAAACACCCCTGCCGCAATAGATCGGTCTGGTCCCCCGCAACCAATACTATTACGGCGCGCCCCCCGTCGTAATCGTCCGGTAAATGTTCGGCGTCGGGCGGGGCGGCCCATACGATTTGGATATCGGTATCTATCCAGCGCCGTTCGCATAATTCTCGTATACCGTATATGCGGTCTTTCGCGGCAAGCAACCCACCGCCAACACGATAAGCCGGTTTTTCCATATAGTCGTCGGGGTTTCTATCCTCATATAATAACTGCGCTGAAGCGCCGCTGCAGCGAGCAACCCGAACCGAATTGAAATAACCGCCGTCGCCGTCGGAATGGACCGCGTCCCAGGCGACGACCACTTCGTTTCCATCGTCCGTTCCCACCAGGTTAAACGCGCTCGCTATCTCTTCCCCGCCGGGGAGCAGAACCGGCGATCCCTCAAACAACAACCTGGTCTTGCCCGGTTGTATATACCGCGAATCGTCCTGGGGCTCAGCGGCGCAATGATATCCGCCGTTAATCGAGTAAAACACCCGCTCCTTCGCCGGAAAGCGAACTTCGAACGGCGCGGGAGCCTCGTTGACGTAATGGGTGTAGGTCTCATCTTCGCGGGTAACCTCGTAGCTCTGCGGCTCGGGGCAGGCGACGAAAGCGTAATAGCCGGGGCCGAGTGTTACCGCATCTCCAACATCGAGCGAGGCTACCTGATCCGAGAAATAGCAATTCCCCCGGCCCGTCGCCGCTTCCCTCCGCTGCACCGATACCGGGCAAGCCGTTACCCCCGGCGCGTTCCCTGCTGCGCGCGGTTCTATGGCCAACTCCATAGGTACCGGTACGAATAAATTGGGGGTGGCAAGAACGGAAGGGTGGTAGAATACCAACTGGGCGAATGCGCTCACGATATAAGGGTTCGGCCTCTCCACTTCTACGGTGATAAATCCATCGCGTCTGCCGATTTCTACGGCTTTGCCCAGCTCGTAAAATAACCCGTAATATATGTCGCGGAGGCTGACCGACCATCCGACCGAGGGTAGATTGCCGCTCTGCATCTGAAACGCCCACAACCTTTTACCAATACCGGCGCCCTGCTCGACGCCCCCGATACTGCGGTAGCGGTAGTCGGCGATACCGGCCTGCTTCAAGCCCGGCAAGACGGGCGTACCGACGGCTTCCGCTGTCCAGGCAGAAAAACCGTCCTCGTCAAGCGATTTATGGCTGTGATAGTACAGGGTTTTAGAACGCACCTTATACCCTTTTTCGTAGCTGAAGAACTTGTCCTGCTCATTTATATTTATCGTCCGCATTCATCCTCACAGAATTATGCTGAACCGGGCACGGGTATGCACCTTAAGCAGCGTAATATCGTCCTCGTCCATTGCGGTAACACCACATATTTTATCGGAATCGGCGGCGTACTCCAGATGACATACCAACCAATCGCCGCTGTCGTTCCCCGCTGCTTCGGCGACGGCCTCCCACTTTCCGTTGTCGGCGTGATACGACAACACGAAAGGCCCGAACCCGGCATATACCAGGCTACGGCTTTCGCAATCCACCGGCGAAACGATATTCCACTTCGCGATATCGTCTTCTTCATAACCGGGCAATTCGATATGGGGCCGCCCCGCCGCCGACCATACGTCTTCCTCCGTAGCAATCGGCGCTAGCGCGAGCGATGACCGGGATACGGGGAGCGTAGCCGCATCCAACAATAGCGGCCACAGGCCGTACTCCGGGTCGGCGTATTCGATATCGTCTTCCGCAAAATCGTCAACCCGTTGCGGCCACAGCTCCTTTAACCCGCCGACGAAATGCAGAGTCGTCGTTTCCCGTTCCGCGCTCTCGTCGAGACGGGGCGGGCCGGACATAGCTCCGAATAATATATGGCGGCCGTCCTTATAGATATCGAGATAAGCTCGTTCGTAACCGATGAAAACTGACCCCGGTTTACGCGGGTTGAAGCGGTCGTCGCCGAACAGGCGTAAGCGTATACTCTCCGCCAGCGGTTCGCCGCTCACCCCGCCCCCACCACTGCACAACGGGCCGAGTTCAACGACGCAATCGGTAATATCGTGGTAATCGTCCTTGACGGTTTTGCCACTACGCCACAGTGTAAGGATTAAGCGCAAACCGGTTGCTTGCTTTTTATCAGAGGACATCTTGCGTTCCCCCTGCTCCACCATTTAGCCCCGCCGCTTCGACGGATTCTTTACCGGATTTTGCCATTTTATATATCTCGATATCGGCGTCGAGCGGCGAGTTGTTCTCGATTATGAATTGGGGGTAGAGGTTCACTTGCGGCGTATATGGAGGTCCCTTATATAGTATTTCTTGGTCCGTTCCACCGATACCGCTAGCGTAACTCCCCAGGTTTAGCTTCGACAACGGGATAACCAGCTCATCTGTAAAATTTTCGCCGACGATAACCGGGGTTCCGCCCCGCGACCCTTTAACTATCCCGCCTTCCTGAAGCCCTAACAGCGATAATATTCCGCCGAATAGCGCGCCGAATATCCCGCCGCCGCCGGGCGTAAGGCCGCCGAGTGCCCGGTTCATCTTCGCGATTATCTGCCCCAGGAAGAAATCCAGGAAGCCCTGCCATACGCCGCGCATCGCCTGAGCCGTGGTTTTGGTACCGGATACCATTGAGGAAAGGGCGCGGCCGGTATCGCGTTCTATCTTGCTGTTGAGCTTCTCGATCTCGGCGCTCGCGCTGTTAATGCCACGGGATATCTCGCCGATGGCTTTCTCCTGCTTTGCGGTAATCTGCTCCAGCAGTTGGTTAATCCGTATCAGGGCGGATTCGGCTTCGCGCAACCCGTCGAGCGAATACTCCTCGCTATAGCTTTCCTGGTTCATTGGTTTCTCCGCTTACCATTTGGCTGTAAAGTTCATCGAAATATAATAGTGCGCGTATGTTCAGAAGGTTCAGGCGGACGGTAATGTCGTGCAAATTCAAACCGGGGAAGTTGCGCAGCAGGTAAACCAGAATTAAGCCCTCTTTGTTATCCCGGCCCGTCCGCCCCGGCGTTACTTTCCCGCGCCGACCCCTTGCATCATCTCTTCCAGGGCGGCCAGATAATCGCCCAGCCGCTCCAGGTCTATCGAGGAAGCCAACTCCGCCAATTCCGTCGGGTCTACCCCCTCGGCCACTTCCTCCGCTAAACCGGGGCGGTGCTGGTTCTTCAGCACCCAGAGCAGTAGCAGAAGCGATTCCACGTCGTCGCGCTCCCCGACCATCAGCTTGCGCAGCGCCCACAGCCCATTCAGATTGATTACGGGTAGCTCTACCCCGCCGTATCGTATCGTTTTCACGGCGACGTCTTCGGCCTGCGGCACACCGCGCCGCGTTTTCTCGCCGGATGCCTTACTCTTGCGGCGCAGTTTCTTCAGTATCTCCCAGTCCATCGTTTTCCCCTTCTTTCCGTTTGAGTTCGGCTTCCGCGATTTCGGTTTGCTCCTGAATATCCAGTATCATAGCCACTACCGGTTCGAGCGCTTTACGCAGCTTCTCTAGCTCCGCATCGTAGTCCTCGGCGTTTTCGAGCTGTTTGATTATCACCTTCACCGCGTTCATCGCCTGGGTATCGCTGTTGGAATCCAGCAAGTCTTCGAGCTTATCTAGAGTCTTGGGAATAAGAGCTAAAATGCGATTGGTCAACGCGGCGCGGGCTTCGCGCAGGAACTCCGGGTCGGCCATCCATTTGGCGACCTCTTGCTCGCTGATGTCGAGAACCGCCGCTATCTTCGACCGGTTGTTCCCTTCGAGCAACAGGGCGAGAACCTGCCGGATACGTTTTTTCCTATCCATATTATGGGAAGTACAGCGCGAGGTCATCGGGGTTGCGGTTTTCTACGGTAAAATCGAAGCCGAAGCTGCCGAACTCCCCTACCCGGCTTCCCAGCTCTACCGGCCCGGAGCGGCGGCATTTCTCGGCGATGGCCACTATCTCTCCGGCGTAATCCGCGCCATAAGTGTCATACGCTTTCAGGCTGGCCAGCAGTTTAAACGACCCGGGTAGCGTGTAGGGGTCTATGGATAGCTTGTGGCCGGTCGCGGCGTCCTCGTAGAAATAGTCGATATAGACGTATTTATCGGCGTCTTCCGAGGAGAAGGTCAGGACATCCCCCGCTATCGAATATTCCCCTTCACCCGGAGATGCGGCGGCCCGGGTCATCCGCACATTATCGTCGCGGATTACAACCTCGGACTGGGCGATATTGTCGGCGTTGTCCAGAGTTACGGTATACGGCGAACTCCCCGGAATCTGCTGGTTCTCCCCCTGGGCCCGTTTGACGGTTCCCACGGATAAACTGGAGCCGGTGATGGCCGCCATCAATTCGGCGGAGATATCGTACCAGGCTATCTTGCCGGTTATCGGCGCGTCGTAGGGTACGGTGTAGCCGCCGTTGTAGCCGGGCGAGGGCACTTCCAGTACGTTCAACCCCAGCGTCAACACCAGGTCGCCGTAGTCGGGAAACTCCAGCCCGCTGGTCAAATCTATTATCAGGCCTTTACCTATTAATTTCATAACACCTCTATCGTTATGCGTTATATCGCAAATGCTTAATGCTAATTATCGGCACAAAAAAAATTATCGGGTTGCGGCGAGGCGTACCCGCCAATCGGTACGGGCGGCGCGCAGATACTTTCGCCGCAGGGTGCGGCCTTTCTGCCGGGTAAGGTAGGTCGTCTGGACGAAGTCGGTACCGGCCAGGTCGGAAAGCGCACCCGGACCCGACGATGCCGCGGCCAGCAGCAAACCCTCCAGCTTTTGCGCCAGTTTGCTCACCCGCTCCTCGGCCAGTTCGCCGTCCAGTTCGTCATAGTAGGTCCAGATTCGTAGGGTCACGTAGACCTGCCCAATAGGCGTCCCGGTATTCACTCCGGAGGCCAACCCCTCGATACAGAAGGTGCCGGCATCACCGAATTGAGGCAGGTTGTCGGGGGCGTGCATATAAACGGCCGCGCCGGCAAACTCGGCCTCTATAAGGCCTTTAATTTGCAGCTTTACGGCCCTGACATAATCGGTATCGTTGTATATCACGGTCATCACCTACTCCGGCAAACCCATTCCGTCGCTGTCCAAAGCGAAATCGCTATGCGCCGTCGAGGCCGCTCCGGGGCGGAAGGTTCGCGGTCGCGCCCCGGCGCTCAATTCCTCGTGCTGAAGCAGTATCTCGCCGGACGCTATCTGTTCCAGGAACCTCGTCGCACGCCCCTTGAGTATCGCGCTGTGGCGGACGTCGTTGGGGCTGTCCTCGCCGAACACGTTCTCCAGCACCAGGCCGCACACCAGGTCGAGCGCAATATACCCTATTAGCGGGTCAATCGGAGCTTCGAGAGGAAGGGCGTATCGCTTACGCAAAGACCCTTCCACCAGCGCGTCGCCCTGCGCGATGAAATCGTTCAGGGCGGCGTCGCCGCGCACTGTCTCGGTTACGATGGGCAGCCGTTCCCTTATTTTACTTATCGTGGTATAAGCCATTACAATCTCCGGTGCGCAGCCGGGGCAATAGCCCCGACTGCTTAACTCCTACTCTTACGTGGTTACAGAACTGCCGTAAGCGAACTGCCAGGGGCCGTAGCCGACGTTGTAGCGGGCGTCCGCGCCGTACAGGTAACGCTTGCGCAGGAAGCCGCTTTCGCTGTCGCCCTCCAACCGGTTGAAGGTAACCTCGCGGCGCATCTGTAATATCACGGGGCGCACAGCGTTCGAGGTCGAGAGCAAGAACCAATCGTCATCATCCTCCAGATAGGGGCTGACGATTAAACCGGCCGAGCCCTTCCACGGGTTAGCGGTATGTTCGTATCCTGTCTCCGGATAGTAGTCGCCGTTGAGTATCTGACGGGCGATCTCCTCCAGCGCGGGCGGTACGATTAGGGTATCGGGCGCCACGCCCATCACCCGCCCCTTCTCATCCTTGAACTTCATCATCGCGGCGCGGGCCGCGCCGAACGTCGAAGCGCTCAAGGCATCGGTTCCTTTGTTGGATTGGGTACCGGAATCGCCCTCTTTATGAGTAGTCGCGAAAAAAGTTTTGCCGTCGTAGCATTTGTTCACAAATCCGCCGGAAAGCAGCTCGAAAATCAACTGGTCTATATGGCGGCGCGCTTCCTGCGCCATTGCTTCGACGCGCACCTTAATCTGGCCGTACTGGTCGTCCTCGATTACGTTGCGGTCTACCGCGATGGTAACTTCCCAGTCCTTGTTGGTTATGGTGAAGTCGTGCTCGGTAAGCCCGCGCGGTATTCTCTCGTCCTTCCACTCCTGCATCGTGGGTAAAGCGCCGAGCCAACTGTAGTTCTCCTTCTGGCCGGTCGAAGGCACTTCGGTAACGATGTCCGGATAGTTCACCGCAACCGTCTCGTAGGCCTTGTAGAACAGGGTTTTCGCCCCCTGCTCCAACAATTCACCCATATCTGAACTAACAATCGTCATTAATTATCCTCCTTATATCGATATCGTGTAGTTTTATCAAACCAGTTGTGAAAGGGCGCGCTACGCGCGCCCCGGGCATATTTATAATACGTAGTTATCTATGCGTATGCGGACTTCCGAAGCGGATAAAACCTCGACGATAGCGCCGCATTTGACCGTGTTGGTGCTGGTCAAACCCACCGTATTGTCGTCAATGATATACACCTCGGTACCAACGTCCTCCTGGGCGGCGGTAAAGTTCGTGGCTAATACATATGTGCCGCCCTTCCAGGTACGTACCGCGACGTCGCCATCTGCGCCGCTGGAGTTGTCGCCCTTCTCGTAAGCTACGCCCAGAAATAGATACCCGCTGGCATCATCTCCCGGCAGCAGGTAGCCGTCGGCGTTGGCGCAAACCAGGGCGTTCTTATATACCATAGTCGCGGCCTCTACGGGATAACTTATAAGCAGCCCGTCTTTCCTCTCGGCATCGTAATTCGCCGTCAATGCAGTCATCGTAAACCCTCCTATTTGTTTGAATATCGCGAAATGTCTTCGCCGGTTAATCCCAACTTCGCCAGTACGTCTTCCGCCTCTTCGGACAATCCGGGGCGGGGCGGTTCGAGCTTCAAAACCTGGCCGTAGCCCATACGCGGCGGTAGCTTCTCGATTAGCGAACGAAACGTGTTGTGAACCGAACTGATGCCCTCTTCCAGTTCTATGAAATCGGCGCGGGCCGACAGCAGGGCACGGGCTTCCTCACGGCAGGCCGGGGTCAACAGCCCCTCTCCGATAAACCGCTCGACCAACTCATTATCCTCACGCTTTACGCTATCCTCGCTCCGGGCGCGCAATTCGTTTAACCGTTCTTTCAAATTTCGGTTCTCCGCGTTCAACTCGTCGTTGCGCTGTTCCAGAGTAAGCTCTATACTTACGTTTTCGGGTTCGGTTTCTAACTCCGTTTCCGGCGGGATTTCCGGGCTTCCGTCGCCCGTCGAAGGAACCGCACGCACTTCGTCGAACGGCCCCTGCTCGCGGATAAGCGGGTCTACGGTCAGCGCGATATGCCGAATTACCTCGGCGAAATGGCGGCCCCGGTCGTCCACGAAATCGAACTCGATACCGATGGAGACATCCTGGATAGTCCCGTCCCGCAGCATCTCGGCCGCGCCCTCGTCCGTTATATTGAGGACAGCAAATAAACTTTGGCCTTCGACTAAAATATCCTCGACCCAACCGGTGTTCTCTTTGGGGTCTTTGGAGTGGCGATACGGCACCCAGACCTTTATACCTGCCTCGCGGAAATTATCGGCCCATATCTCCATCCGCTCTACGGTAACCTCTAATGTGCCCTGGGGCGCATCGGGGTGGTAATAAGTACCGGCCCGGATTATCTCCTTGCGGAAACGGTTGCCGTTCCCTTCCATCTCCAGATTTTCGGATAGGTAGCCGACCTCCAGCTTCAATATTGTCATCCTTACCTCCTTTACAAAATAATAAGGGCCCGGTATTTCCGGGCCCGATTTTTTCGGTATTAGATTTTAGAGCTAAATCATCTTATGTTTATAGAGCGTAAAAAGATATCCAAATCCGGCCGGAACTCCTCGTAGCGCTCCGTCGGACATTCAAAGGATACAAAGTAAACCAGCAGGCCGTCGTTAAAACAGATTATGACCGAGGTCTCCCAGTAGGCGCCGCTATTCGTTTCGAATATTAACTCCGGCGCGGCTATCCCGGCGACTGCCGTTTTCTCAAAAGATACCCGGTTGTAGTTTTTCTTGGTCTTTTTATACGACTTCTCGTTCTTCTTCAGATGGTCTTTGAGGAAGTCGTAGTCTATGCTTACGTCCCCGTAGGTAACGAAGCTGTTATAGACAACCGTTATTATCGCTTCCTCCTTGCGGTGCATCAAGCTGGCGACTACGGGGTAAATGCTGTTCGTCTTCACCTCATATCTTAAGCTGGGCGCGTCGAACTCAAAAATATGACCGTCTATCTCGACCGTGTGATGCAGAACATCCGCTCCCTCATCGGTATATGCGTAAGTGGACAGGGCCGCGATAATAACTAATAATTTCACTATATACTTCATCATCTTCTCCTCGTTCGTTCCATAAACATAGTAACAAACGAAGCGTGCGTTGCAAGCGATTTATTGGGCGGTTTCTTCATTTTCGGCGTCAATATCGAAACCGAGCTGCTGCGCCAGTGGTTGGATTACCGGGCGGGCGTCGCCGCGTTTCACCATCTCCATAAATACGTCCTCGGTCAATTCGCGGTCGCTTCCCGAAAGGCGGTCTATAACCAACCGGGCGGAAGCTTTAGCGCCGAAGTTAAATTCGACGAGCGGCCGAATAACCTGCTCATTAATCGCGCTTTCCAAATCGGTTATCAATCCATCCTGGGAAAGCAGGAAAATATCGGCGTGTACTTTGGAGAGGGCATAAGAACCGTACGGTCCGTCGCTGGATAGTACTCGCTCCGGCACGAACATAGACCGTAATATCATCCGGTCCAGATGCTCAATATACCTCAGAAACATCTCGGCGCGCGGGTTGTCCTCGAGGTATTTGACGTTCCACGCCGAATCGCCGCCGGTAGTAGAAACGTGGGGCAATGCCACGGCGGAGTTCTCCAGCAGCTTTTTGCCCAGTTCCAGGGCGGCGCGCCCGTTGACGTCGACGGCCGGGCCTTCACTGCCGGCTTTCGTTTCCGGCGGATAGGTTACGATGACCGGCGGGTTGCCCTTCCGCTCCAGATACCTGTTCAGGAAAAGGTACACTATTTGTTTGGTTCGCCAGTAGGGATGCGCCGGGCGCAGACGGGAAACCCCGTAGTGGTTGCCATTTTCGCCGCGATGGGTGAATAGAAAAGCCCGCGGCACGTCTACACGCCGGTCCGGTTTCTGGGTAAGTCCTGTGAAACCGCCGTTTTCGTCGGTCAACACGGTTACGGTTTCCGGCGGCGGGTCTTTAATTGCGCCGATTTCGGCTACGCCGTCATTCCCCGGTTGCCACACCAACTCCAACGGTGCGAAACCGTAATCCAGCGCGTTTAACGTCTTCTTGAGCAAGTCCCGGTAAAGCGGTTTAACCATACGCTCGATCCCGGACGCTATCTCCGGCGATTCGGCTTCGACACGATATCCCCGCGAAAGAACCGGCAACTTGATTACGGCTAACCCGGCGCTCACCTGGCCGTCGAAACGCATCTTGCGATACGCCGCCAGGTCCGGCGGGCCTATCTCGAGCCGGGGTGAAAACACCGCGCCCGGATTGACGGTTAACCCGGTATTTTTGCCATTGCCGCTAAAAAGTCCTTTAATCCCTTTGAGTAATTTACTCGGCATTGTACTCTCCGTTAATTTCGCCGAAATATAGCATATTGCTATACACGCACGAAGCATAATACAATATCTGCTACCTTAAACACCATAAACCTATCTAAATAAAAGGGTTGTTGGGAAGTAACCGTCCCCGGTCAATAGGAAAACCCATCTCCGATATTTTAACTTAACGCTTTGTAAAATATAGAGATGCGCCGAAAATCGGGAAATACAGCTATTATAGCTCCCTAATCCGTAAGTTGGTTTCTTATCGAGCACGATAATAGATAGTACGTAAGGAGTTATTAAATTGTATAATCGCACCTGATTGGTGAAAGCTTATCCAGATTTTTCGTAGGGCCTGACCT
>SDBT01018513.1_pt1 | contig 10943 bp, 8 predicted proteins | sample 2277101 | NCBI WGS metagenome assembly SDBT01 (sample SAMN10404973, study PRJNA504765) | marine sediment metagenome | isolation source: marine sediment core GS10_PC15, 103 cmbsf | place: Arctic Ocean: Southern Knipovich Ridge | collected 2010 | reverse complement strand
AAAATCTTAATTAAATATAATTAAAAATCTTAATTAAATATAATTAAAAATTTCTCGTCTATAGAAAAAAACTTATACTGTGATTTTAAAATATTTAGAGAACACTACTAATTCAAACCGTCATACCAACCGCTGATATTATCCCCAAACTTAATCGTGTAGTTTCTGGAAGGTCTACAAGAAGATTACCGAGATTAACGGCATAAAAACCTACATTAACAAAAAAAACAAGATGAAGAAGACAGATTGAGCGAAGATTTTTCTTCACTTTAACTTCATAATTTTCATCCATGTATCAGATTTTCCTTTCAAATGCTAAAATTTTATTTATTGTAAGAAGGTTAATTATAATAAGAATATTAAAATGACTAAAATGATTATACACATAGCATATAATAATCTCCTAATTATTTAAAAAAATTAAAAGCCATGATAAAAAACGAGAATATTAGGTTAGTGAGAACGGCTTGTCCGGCACATTGTGGTATAGACGCTTGTGGAATTTTGGCTCACATAAAGGGAGACCGTGTTATAAAACTGGAACCCGCCGATTTCCCAAATAAAATAGATCGAAGAATTTGTCTTCGGGGACTTTCTAGTTTGGATATTACTTACCATCCTGATCGCTTGAAATACCCTATGAAACGAGTAGGAGAAAGAGGTGAAGGAAAATTTGAGCGAATTTCTTGGGATAAAGCTTTCGATATAATAGCTGATAACCTCAAAAAAATCTCTACTAAATATGGGTGGAAGTCAATTGGATGGGTTTTGGGAGGTCCTGGAGCAGGTACTACCAAATTTGGAGCCTATCTCAGGCTTGCAAGCCTGACTCAATCAACTCGCGTGAGTGCTTGGGGATATGGGGACGCAGGTTTACCATGTGGTAGTAGAGTTATCTTCGGTAGTCAATTTCCATATATGTATTTATTTGGTAAGTTTTGGCAGAGAAATTGGCCGGATTTACTTGTGATATGGGGTACTAATCCTGCAGAAGCTATGCCTTTACAGACAATGCGTAAAGTAATGGATTCAAAGGAAGCGGGTACACAAGTTGTTGTTATTGATCCCCGCTTTACTGTTACGGCTTCTAAAGCTGATGAATATGTTGGTCTTAAACCTGGAACTGATAGTGCTCTAGCTTTAGGACTCATGCATGTAATCTTTAAAGAAGGGCTCCATGATGTCAATTTTATCCGTAAGGAAACTAATGGACCTTATTTAGTTAGAACAGACTCTGGCAAATTTTTACGGGGCAGCGATATTGGAGAAAAACAAGAAAATGCATATATTTTATGGGAAGAAGAATCAGATTCTGCTAAAAAGATAAGGCGGTCTAATATAAAAACCGCGAAAATTACCGGAGTATATGATGTGAATGGTGTTAAATGTAAACCGGTTTTTCAATTATTAATGGATCTTACTGATGGATATACTCCTGAAAAAACTGAAGAAATAACTGGGGTTCCCAAAGAATTAATAACTAAATTAGCTGAAAGAATTGGAAAAGCCAAAACGGTCACATTTTTCACTTATATGGGATTTACGCGAACTTATCATGGAGATCTTTCCTTGAGAGGCCTAGCAACAGTGGCAAGCATATCGGGAAATGTGGCAACTTCCTTTAGTTCAGGATATGTCCCAGCTGCACTAAATTGGAATTCTTTTCTAAAGGCAAGACCCAATAAGCCCAGCTTTCATAGATTGGGAATACTTAACTTGTATGATGCCGTAATATCTGGTAATCCATATCCAATAAAAGCAGTGTGGTTTGCATTTATAAATTTTTTAAACCAATGTGTAAACTGTAATAAAATAATAGATGAGTTCTTTCCAAAGTTAGATTTTATAGTCCAAACGGAGTTATTCATGACACCTACTGCTAAATATGCTGATATTATTTTACCTGTCTGTAGTTATTTAGAATTTTCTGACTTTGTATCACATCCTTATCCCTATATTCAATTACAACAGAAAGTAATTGAGCCCTTATACGAATCCAAATCTGATGTGAATATAGTAGCTGGGTTAGCTGAGAGATTTGGATTTGGAGATTATTTCAAAGGAGGAGAAGAAGGTATGATTGACCTTATACTAGACCATGCTTCATTAAAAGATACTAGTAGAGAAAAACTCAAACAAGGTGCTCATATGTTAAGAGCACTTCCTGAAGGATCAAGCTTTCCTTTAAACTTTAAAACACCCTCTGGGAAGATTGAACTTTACGCAGAATGGTTAGTAGATGAAGGACAAGCACTACCGGTTTATTTACCTCCATTAGAAGCACCAATTACATCAACGAAAAACAAATATCCATTAACTTTCATTCAAGGGCATAGTAGATTCCGTACGCATTCAATGTTTGCTAATGTAAAATCCTTACTTAAATTAAATCCTGAACCTTTAGTTGACATCAATCCTATAGATGCAAAAGAACGGAATATTTCTACTAATGATATAGTAACCGTATTTAACGACAGAGCTCGTACAACTCTCAAAGCCAGAGTGACGGAAGGTATCATTCCGGGAGTAGTGGACATTACTGAGGGTTGGTGGATTAATCAATTTATGGAAGGAAGTGTGAATCATTTAACACATGATATCATAAATCCAATTCAAAATAAAATTTATGAGCCTAACATGCACATGAACGATGTGGCAGTTGAGGTTGTCAAAAGTGAGGAGAAGAAAAAATGAACAAGAGATTAGGAATGGTCATCGACCAAGAGAGATGTATTGGATGCGAAGCCTGTACCGTAGCCTGTAAACTGGAAAACAACTCTTCATTTTACTGGATTCGAGTTGAAACCCTAAATTCACCTCAAAAAAACACTCCTTCAGGAGTTTTTCCAGATTTAAAGATTGAATTTCTACCACATCTTTGTAATCACTGTTCTAATCCACCTTGTATAGAATCATGTCCTAATGGATTTATTTCAAAAAGACAAGATGGTCTGGTCATTTTGGACCAAGAAAAATGCGATGGATGTCAAATCTGTATGGAAGCATGTCCCTATCAAGAAATATTCTTTAATCAAGAAGAAAATAGAGTGGAAAAATGTAGTTTTTGCATCCATCGGATAGATCAGGGTCTTGAACCCTTCTGCGTCATTTGTTGTGAAGGGCAAGCCATGCATTTTGGTGACTTGAACAATCCTAATAGCGAAGTTTCGAAAATAATTGCGGAGAGGGAAATATTTCAGCTTAAATCTGATGCAGGGACAGGACCATCAGTTTATTATTGTCCTCCTAAGCCTCGAAGGAGATTGTAGTCGAATAATTATTAATTATGTTTAAAAGATATACTAAATAGGATGATTTGGTTAATACAATAAGAATTATAATAGAGAATCCTAAAATTCTTATAAAATTCTTGCTTTTAATTATGATAAACATGTAATTTAGTAAGATTAAAATTTATTTTTGATACAATATGACTTTACCAGATGAAGAACAGAAGATTTTAAATTACTGGGATTCAATCTCAATAATTAAATTAATTCTTGATGCTAAAAAACCAAAAGGCAGGTTTCAATTCACAGAAGGACCACCAACAGCTAACGGGTTACCTGGTATCCATCATGTTTATGGTCGGAGCATTAAAGATATTATTTTGCGTTTCAAATTTATGGAGGGCTACTGGGTTCCAAGAAAAGCAGGATGGGACACGCATGGTTTACCTGTAGAATTAGAAGTTGAGAAAGCGTTAGGTTTTAAAACAAAGAAGGATATTTTGGATTACGGAATTGATAAGTTTAATCAGAAATGCCGTGAAAGTGTTTTTAAATACGTAAAAGAATGGGAGAAATTAACCCTAAGAATGGCATTTTGGTTAGATATGGATAATCCGTACATTACCTGCGAAAATTACTACATGGAATCAGTTTGGTGGTCGTTAAAGCAGATGTTTAATAAGGGTGCAATCTATAAAGGCAAAAAAGTTGTTCCCTTCTGCCCTCGTTGTGAAACACCATTATCTTCTCACGAAGTTTCACTTGGATATGAAAAAGTAACCGAAGAATCTATATATATAACATTCAAACTTTTAGATCCAAATTTTAAAGATGTTAAAATTGTTGCCTGGACAACAACTCCATGGACTTTACTAAGCAACGTTGCCTTAGCCGCAAATCCGGATAGCCGTTATTCACTTGTAGAATACAATGGGGAAAAATTAATAATAGCAACGTCATTGTTAAATACTGTTTTAGGTGAAGGTAATTACGAAAAGATTAGAGAGCTTTTCGGTGAAGATTTATTGTATAAAAAGTATGAACCTTTATTTCCATACTTTAAAGATTTATCTGAGAAGAACGGCTTTATTGTGATAACAGCAGATTTTGTCACCACTGAACCCACATCCGATAATATTTCAACGGGATTCGTTCATATCGCCCCTGCTTTTGGGGAAGATGATTATAATGTAGGTTTAGAGTATGAATTGCCATTTGTACAGCCGATAAATGAAAAGGGTTATTTTGATAAAAACATTCCTGAACTTGCGGGGAAATATTTTAAGATAATCAAGGAGGATCAGGGGAAAAAAGGTGTATGGGATACTGATAAATGGGTTATCAAGCAATTAAAAAAGACCGGAAAGTTATTTAATACGAAAGATTATGCACATGATTATCCTTTTTGCTGGCGTTGTAAAAGAGCTTTGTTATACTATGCTCGAGAATCTTGGTTTATTAAAATGTCTCGGTTTAGAGACGAATTATTAGACAATAATAATAAAGTTAATTGGGTACCACCCAATATTGGAATTGGTAGATTTGGAAATTTTTTAGATAATATTAGGGATTGGGCAATTTCTCGAGAAAGATTCTGGGGTACTCCATTGCCAATATGGGTATGTAACGATAAAGATTGTGGACATATGATTGCTATAGGTTCCTATATTGAATTGAAAAAATTATCTAAAGGAAATATTGAACTTGAAGATTACCATAAACCAATGATCGATGAGGTTAAAATTTCATGCCCTAAATGCAAAAATGATATGGAAAGAACACCTGAAGTTATTGATTGTTGGTATGATTCTGGCGCCGCTCCATTTGCACAATATCATTATCCATTTGAGAATAAAGATCTAGTTGATAAAGAAGGGGCTTATCCTGTTGATTTTATTGCTGAGGGAATGGATCAAACTAGAGGCTGGTTTTATACTTTACATGCCATTGGGACTGTAGTTTTCAATCAAAATGCTTTTAGTAATTGCGTCGTAAATGGAATAGTTTTAGATAGTGAAGGCCGAAAAATGAGTAAAAGTCTTGGAAATACTATTGATCCTTGGACTATTTTTAACATACAAGGATCGGACGCTTTAAGATGGTTGTATTATGTTTCAGGTCCCCCACATAAAGAAAAACGGTTAAGTATTGATAACGTTAAATATGTCGTCTCCCAATTTATCATTAAATATTGGAATTCATTTTTATTATTCTCCAAAAATTCTGAAAATAATCAGATTAAACCAAATTTAAATTTTTCTTATCAAGAATTAAAAGAACCACTAGATAAATGGGTAGTTAGTCGAATTAATTCGTTAAATAAAGAAGTAAGAGAATTTCTTGATGATTATTTAATATTTAAAGCCGCAGAATCAATTCAAGACTTTGTTATTAATCATTTAAGTAATTGGTATCTAAGATTAGCAAGAAAAAGATTCCTTGACAAGGAACAAGATGCTTACAACGTTGTATTCTATATCTTTGATAATCTGAATCGTTTAATGGCGCCATTTATACCATTTCTAACAGAAAGAGTCTTTCTTCAGATGCAACAAATCTTTGGTTATATGAAAGATATAAAATCAGTACATTTAACAGAATTTCCTGTATATGATAAAAAGTTAATAGATGAAAATGCATTAGAAGAAATGGATTTTTTGATTAATTTAATTCAAGATTTAAGAGCTTTAAGAGAACAAGTAAAATTAAAAATAAGACAACCAATCAAAGAATATTTATTTTATTTTGAAAAAAATAAAGATATCGTTAAAAAATTCTCCCTGTTGATTAAATCTGAATTAAATGTTAAAGAACTTAATTTTATAAATGAGAAAAAGGCAAAATCATTATATACTGAAGAATTAATTTTAAATAAAGGCACAATAGGAAGAGATTTTAAAAGAGATAGATCAAAAGCTGAAAAACACTTAAAATCAATGAATTTAGATGAAATTAGACAAAACTTGACTAAAAGAAAGCTTAAAATAAAACTTGAAGAGAAAGAATATGAAGTTACTAAAGAACATATTCAAATTGAACAAATAGCTATAACTTCTTATGGTGTTAAAGTATTTAGTTATGGAACAATACTTATTAATTCTGAGTTGAACAAGGAATTATTAATCGAAGGATTTTCGCGTGAATTTATAAGAAATATTCAAAATATACGCAAAAAATTAAATTTATCTAGATTTAAAGAAAGAATTATAATTAATGTGCAGAATAATATTGATCTTGAGAAGGAACTAGGAAATTATATTGAAAATGTAAAAAATGAGACTGATTGTGTTGAAATAGGTAAGGGAAAAAACGGAAAACCTTTCTCTTTTAAAATCCAAAATAAAAATGTTGATATTTTAGTTGATGTGAAAAGTTGAGAATATATATTTAATTTTTATTTATTTTTTCTATAATAATCTATCCAAATATTTAAAATCATGAAAGTGCTAATTTTTTTACCAACCTATAACGAGAAAGAGAATATAAGTGGAATATTAGATGCATTGAATCATTTAAATATAGATAAGGAAATTTTAATCGTAGATGATGATAGTAAAGATGGAACTCTGGACATTATTAAAAAAAAAAAAAAGCAAATTGAAAATCTAAATTTAATAAAAAGAACAGGTAAAAAAGGACGGGGACTTGCAGGTATAGTTGCGCTAAAATTTTTAATTAAATCTGATTGTGATATATTTATTGAAATGGATGCTGATTTTGCACATCATCCTAAATACATTCCAGAATTTTTAAAAAATTTTCCAAAATATGATGTAGTCATTGGTTCTCGATTGATAGCATCAGGTGGAGAAAAGGATAGAAAATTAGGCAGGACTTCTATCTCTCTTCTTGCTAATTATTTCATTCGAGTTCTTTTTGGAATAGATATCAAGGACTGTACTAGTGGATATAGAGCCTTTACAAAAGACATATTGGATAAACTTAATTTTGACAATTTTATTTCAATTAATCCAGAGATTGTAGAGGAGTTATTATATGGGTGCGTTTTATGTAAAGCAAGGATAAAAGAAATACCTATAGTATATTATGAACGTATAAGTGGAAAATCAAAACTAAATTTAAAGAAGATTTTTTTTGTTCTAATCTCTCTTATTAAAATAAGATTAAGAGAAAAAAAAATATTAAAATAAATATTTATAATCGAAATTTAAGAATTCAATTTAAAACACACAATAAATTTATTCTAACAGATGTTTTTTTTAATAATCTCAATAATTCGTTTTGCAGTTTTTCCATCCCATTTATCAATATCTTGTCCCTTTTTATATTGGTTCGAAAGAATTTCGTTAATGAATTTCTTAATTTTTATAAAATTCTTACCTACTAGTTCATTTGTTCCTTTTTCTATTGTTATTGGTCTTTCAGTATTTTCCCTTAAAGTTAGAATCGGAACTTTAAGGTAAGAAGCTTCTTCCTGTATTCCCCCTGAATCTGTCAGTATCATTTTTGAATTTATCATTAAATTTAAAAAATCTAAATACCCTATAGGTTCTGATAAAATTATATTGGGTTTTATTAGTTGATCTTTTAAATTAAATTCTTTCAGTTTATGTTTAGTTCTAGGATGAATTGGAAAGAAAATTTTAATTTTATCTTGAATATAATTTAATATTTTTATAAGACGTTCTAAATTTTCTTTTGTATCTACATTTGAAGGACGATGAATCGTGATTAAACTGTATTTATTTTTCTCCAAGCCATATTTTTCGTACTTTTTTAGATCTCTCGCCTTTTTTAGATTAGTAATTAGACTATCTATCATAATATTTCCCACAAAAAAGATTTTGTCTTTAACAATTCCTTCTCTTTTTAGATTAATTTCACCAGCTGGTTCTGATGTAAATAGAAAATCAGATAATTGATCTGTTAAAATCCTATTAATTTCTTCTGGCATCCTATGGTCAAAACTTCTTAATCCTGATTCTATATGAGCGATTTTAATGCCCATTTTTTTAGCTACGAGGGAACATGCTAAGGTGGAATTTACATCACCCACCACAACAACTAACAAGGGTTTTTCTTTTAAGATAACCTTTTCAAATTCAATCATTATTTTAGCAGTTTGAACCGCATGAGACGCAGAGCCAATATTTAAGTGAATATCTGGTTCTGGAATTTCTAAATCATCAAAAAATATTTTTGACATATTATGATCATAATGTTGACCAGTGTGTATTATTTTAAATTCAATACCAGTTTCATTTAATTCTTTTATCAACGGAGCAATTTTTATAAAGTTTGGCCTCGCTCCTGCTATAATAAAAATCTTTCTTGACATAGTTATTGGTATCTTTTAAAAATTGAATAATTAACGATTAACTCTTAAATTTTTTATAAAAATCTATCCAATAGTCAAACATATCTTTTAAAATATTTTCAATAGATTGTGTGATTTTGAATCCTAATTCCTTTTTGATTTTTGAATTGTCTCCGAGGATTATATCCTCATCAGTTTTTCTTAATTTTACAGGTGTGTTTTCTATTACCTTTATTTCTTTTATTGCGAAACTTAATGCTATATTTAGGATTTCACGTATTTGTATTTTTCTATTTGAACATACATTATATGTCTCACCTGGTTTACCTTTAGTTGCCGCTAGCCATATAGTTTGTATTGAATCTTTTATTCCAGTAATATCTCTATAAGGATCTAAATTACCCACTTGGATAACGGGCTCTGTTAATCCTGACTCAATTTGAGCAATTCTCATTATAAAATCTGAACACGCATCGTTAATTTTTCGAGGACCTGTTTGATTAAAAAATCTTAACATAATGCTTTCTATTCCAAAATTAATAAAATATTGGCGTGAGAGTAATTCGGTTGCGATTTTACTGATTCCATATGGGTGTATTGCCAATAAAAGATCTTCTTCCTTAAGAGCTCGCCCTAAATTTGTAGTTGTCCCATATTCAGCACTTGAACATGCTACAATAACTTTAGAATTGATTTCATACTTTTTTATCGGTTCGAAGATATTAATTGTCCCAATAACATTAGTTTCAATTGTATTTATGGGATCTTCCCAAGAGGGAATTACATATGGTTGAGCTCCGAAATGAAATATAAACTTTGGCTTAATATTGTTTATTATTATTTCTAATAACTCTTTATTCTTCAAATCGCATTTTAAAATAGTTAAATTTTCCTTGTTTGTAGGTATTTCAATTCTACGTTTATATCGTATTAATAATTCTTCTTTTGAAAAATTCTGTTTACCATTTGTATATTGAGTTAGGTTTCTAATTTTTCCAGAAGGATTTTTTAAAGCATAGACATTGTATTCCTTACTAATACATAAATCCGTTAAGTATGACCCTAAAAAGCCATCTGCACCTGTTATTAATATAGATTCTATTTCTCTCATTTACTTTATGCTTATCCACTTTTCCAATTAATATTTTTAAATATTTTTTCTTCTGTAAAATTCAGTCCAATGATCATACATTTCATTAAGAACATTCTCTATAGATTGGGTAATCCTAAATCCGAGCTCATTTTTAATTTTTGAATTGTCTCCAATTATGATATCTTCATCAGATTTTCTTACCTTACTTGAGGCAATTTCAATCACATCTATTTTTTTACTTGAAAAACTTAAGGCAATTTCGAGTAATTTTCGAATATGTAATTTTTTACTAGAACATACGTGATAAATTTCACCGGGTTTTCCTTTTGTAGCAGCTAACCAAACTGCTTGCATTGTATCTTTTATCCCTGTAAAATCACGATATGAATCAAGATTTCCCACTTCAATAATAGGATCTACTAATCCCAAATCAATTTGAGCAACTTTTCTTATAAAATCTGTTGCGGCTCCTACTGTTTTTCGAGGGCCTGTCTGATTAAAAAATCTAACAATAACACATTCTATTCCAAAATTAATATAATACTGCCTGCCAAGAAGTTCTGCTGCAATTTTACTTATTCCATACGGATGTACGGCCTTTAATGGATCTATTTCTTTTAAAGGGCGTCCAATAGTTGAAGTAGTTCCGAATTCTGTGCTAGTACCTGGTAATATTACTCTTGTCTTGATTTTGTGTTTTTTTATTGGTTCAAAAATGTTTATTGTACCAATTACATTCGCTTCAATTGTATTGATAGGGTCTTCCCATGAAGGTAATATTAATGATTGAGCTCCAAGATGAAAAATATACCTAGGTTTGATCTCTAGGATAATATTTTCTAATAGGTTTTTATTTTTTAAATCACATTCAATAATTTTTAAATTATCTTTTAGAGTGGGAACTTGAATATTTTTTCCAAAAATTATTAGTCTTTTATCTTTATCCTGACTGTTACTTTTTCTAATATATTGTTTTAAATTTTTAAATGGTCGCCCAGGCAAATCTACTGCGAAAACTTCATATCCTTTACTAATACATAAATCGGTTAAATGGGATCCTATAAATCCATTAGCTCCTGTTATTAATATTCTTTCCATTTTTATTTTAATAATCCTTTCTCCTTTAATTCATTTATAGCTTTTTGAGAATTCTCGTGGATAAAGCTTATTTGGGGTTTAATCCATTCTATTACTTCATCAATCCCATTCTTAAAACTAACTGTAGGTTTATATCCTAATTTGGATTTTATTTTAGATATGTCTGCTAAGCAGTGTCTTACGTCTCCAATACGATATTTGTGTTCATAAATTGGTTTTAATTTATGATTAATTTTTTCAGTTA
>SDBT01018512.1_pt1 | contig 10943 bp, 8 predicted proteins | sample 2277101 | NCBI WGS metagenome assembly SDBT01 (sample SAMN10404973, study PRJNA504765) | marine sediment metagenome | isolation source: marine sediment core GS10_PC15, 103 cmbsf | place: Arctic Ocean: Southern Knipovich Ridge | collected 2010 | reverse complement strand
AGCCTAGCAATGATTGAATGTCATTATTTTACAAACAATAGTTTCTTAGAACCCAACCAAATCATTAACAATATGCATAAAATTGAAGACATTCCCGGCGTGATTGTGCACGGCCGCTATGATGTGCTCTGCCCGTTAGATAATGCCTGGGCGCTTAAAGAAAAATGGCCGAACGCAAGTTTAAATATTATTCGTACCGCCGGACATTCTGGCAATGAGCCTGGTATAGTAGATGCATTGGTTCATGCAACCCAACAAATGGCGAAAACAGTTTATGCTTGAGCAAGGTTTAATTACATTTACGGGTGATGATGTTGCTGAATTTTTACAAGGCCAGCTTACTTGTGATGTTAAAGAAATATCTCCTGACCAAATCCACTTAGGTGCATACTGCAATCCTCAAGGCAGAGTAATTTCCACTTTTCGTATTTTTCTACGTGAAAATCAATTTCATTTAGAATTACCTAAAGACAATATTGATATTACTCAACAAACGCTACATAAATATGCCGTATTTTCAAAGATAAGCGTGCTCTCAGAGCCATCAAAAAACTCACTTGATTTAGTAAGCCAGATTAAAAAGGGTATTCCTAATATTACCGCTACCACATCTGAAAAATTTACCCCACATATGCTTAACCTTCCAGAACTTGGCGCCGTGAGCTTTAATAAAGGCTGTTTTATTGGCCAAGAAGTTGTGGCTCGCACCGAGCATTTAGGCACGGTAAAACGCAAACTTTACAAAGTAAACATCGACTCCAATCAAACACCAAAACCTGGCGACAAACTGATTGATGAAAATCAACATGAAGTTGGGATAGTCGTTAATGCCTCGCAAAGGCAATTGTTAGCAGTCATCAAAGTAGCGGCTATCGATACTACTATTTTTTGGCAAAACTTTGTATGTCGGCCCATTGCGCCTTTGTGTTAATTTTCTCATATCGGTCAACCAGACTTCTCACGCATATGCGGAAATAAAATAACATCACGTATCGATGGCGCATCAGTAAACAACATAACTAACCGATCAATCCCGATGCCCTCGCCTGCGGTGGGTGGCAAACCATATTCAAGCGCCGTAATATAATCTTCATCATAAACCATCGCTTCAATATCACCGGCTTCTTTCGCTTTTACCTGATCTTTAAATCGTTCAGCTTGATCTTCTGGGTCATTGAGCTCAGAAAAACCATTGGCAATTTCACGTCCGCCAACAAAAAATTCAAAACGATCCGTAATAAATGGATTATCATCATTTTTACGCGCCAAAGGCGAGACTTCAGTTGGGTACTCTGTAATAAACGTAGGCTCCATTAAATTACTTTCGACGATCTTTTCAAATAATTCAAATTGAATTTTCCCTAAACCATAGCCATCATGCACTGCGACCTCGTACTTTTCTGCTAGTTTTTTCGCTTTTTCGATATCATCGAGATCAGCATCGGTGATGCCTTCACCAAAATGCTTAATGGACTCTTTAATTGTCATTCGTGCAAAAGGTTTACCAAAATCATAATCATGACCTTGATAATGCAAGCGCGATGTACCGAATACTTTTTCAGTGATGTTTTTCATCATCTCTTCGGTTAAATCCATTAAATCATGATAGTCAGCATACGCTTGATAAAACTCTATCATCGTAAATTCAGGATTGTGCCGTGTGGACAAACCTTCGTTACGAAAATTACGATTAATCTCAAACACCTTTTCAAAGCCACCAACCACTAAGCGTTTTAAATAAAGCTCTGGCGCAATTCGCAAATATAAATCACGATCCAATACATTGTGATGGGTAATAAATGGTCTTGCTGCAGCACCACCGGGTAGCATTTGCATCATCGGTGTTTCCACTTCAATAAAATCACGTTCCATAAAAAAATCTCGAATCGCTGCAACAACAGCTGATCGCATTTTAAATAACTGACGTGATGACTCATTTGCAATTAAGTCAACATAACGCTGCCGATAGCGCTGCTCTAGGTCAGTTAAACCATGAAATTTATCGGGCAGTGGACGTAATGCTTTGGTCAATATACGAATAGTTGTCGCTTTAATGCTGAGCTCACCCGTTTTTGTTTTAAACAGATGACCTTCAACAGCTAGAATATCACCTAAATCCCAGCGCTTAAATTGCTGGTATACACCCTCAGGTAGATCATCACGGCGCACATAGATTTGCATTTGCCCAGTCATATCTTGAAGATTACAGAAACTTGCTTTCCCCATGACTCGACGCGTCATCATACGGCCTGCTAATTTGACGTGGATAACATCTTTTTCAAAACTGTCATGATCACGACTTGCATATTGTTCATGTAATTTGGCAGCAAGCGCATCACGGCGGAAATCATTTGGAAAGGCATTGCCGGTTTCTCTGAGCTCAGCGAGCTTTGCTTTGCGCTGCGCAATCTGTTCATTTTCATCGAGCTCCACTGGCTGTTTTTCCGTGGTCATGGCTTGTGTCTCCTGGATGCTAGTTAGTCTATCTGCAAACTGGCCATTATACTGGCACTAGGGGCCCAGTCGCAACTTTACTAAACACCTTGCTTTAGGCTGGCTTCTATAAACGGATCCAAGTCGCCATCTAACACGGCTTGGGTGTTGCGATTCTCATGCCCGGTGCGTAAATCTTTAATTCGTGCATCATCTAATATATACGAGCGAATTTGTTGCCCCCAACCAATATCTGTTTTGCTGGCTTCCAAGGCTTGCTGCTCAGCCATTTTTTCTTGCATGGCATGCTCATAAAGTTTCGCGCGCAATTGCTTCATCGCTTGATCCCGATTTTTATGTTGGGAACGGTCATTTTGGCATTGCACGACAATCCCCGTAGGCACATGGGTGATACGCACAGCCGAGTCAGTGGTGTTGACATGCTGGCCACCAGCACCTTGCGCACGATAGGTATCCGTGCGTAAATCCGCAGGGTTCATGTCAATATCGACATTATCATCAATTTCTGGCGACGCAAATACTGAAGCAAATGATGTATGACGCCGATTGCCTGAATCAAAAGGTGATTTTCTTACCAAGCGATGCACACCGGTTTCGGTACGCAACCAACCATAAGCATAATCACCACTCACTTTTATGGTTGCGCTTTTTATGCCCGCCACTTCGCCAGGAGATACTTCAATCAACTCAGCTTTAAAATCACGATGCTCTGCCCAGCGTAAATACATACGCAACAGCATATTAGCCCAATCTTGCGCTTCGGTGCCGCCTGAACCTGAGTTAATATCCAAATACGCATTGTTAGGGTCCATCTCACCGGAAAACATGCGCTGAAACTCTAGCGCAGCCACGGTCTTCTCGATAGCGTTAACTTCATTACCTACTTCGGTGAGCGTCTCTTGGTCTTTTTCTTCCAAAGCCATCGCTAACAGCTCACGCGCATCGTTCACACGAGTTGGCAATTCAGCGAAAGGTTGAGTGATTTTTTCTAGCTGGGTGCGCTCACGACCCAGCTCTTGGGCTTTTTTCTGGTCATCCCAGATTTTCGGGTCTTCTAGCTCACGGGTAACATCAACGAGACGTGCTTGTTTGGCATCAACGTCAAAGATACCCCCTAAGCTCAGTTAAGCGCTTGTCTAGGCTATCGATCATCAGCAATATGGCGTTGCTTTCTTCCATTAGTTTCTCACCGTGTTATTAAGCAAGCACGCATTATAACTTTTTTGGCAGCAAAGTCACTGTACTTAAAGGCTTCAATCAATGAAAATACGCTTTAGGAAAAATCTTTTTTGCTTTGGCATACATCTTTTTCGTCAACGCATCTATCTCTTTTTTATTTTTACTACGCCAATAATTAGGGTCTCGGTTGTTTTCTTTATCCCATTTTGCGGTGACCGGATCAAGATGACGCACCGCTTCATATTCTGGCATATCGGGCAGGGGCAACTCTTTATTCATAAATTGAAATAGGATATTCGCGTAGAGCGTTGCTAAGAACACAGTTGGGATACCAGCAACATGTGGAATCATGGTGCCTGTTTTTGGGTTGGCGAGTCTGACTGCATAAGTCGTACCACCCGCTGGCGTGGTATTTACTTTCAAAAAGGGTACAAAATCTTTGAAAGATATTTCATGAGCAGGTTTTGTTCGTGTCTTTTGTAACTGTATCAGCCCTGTTTTGCGGTTATAGATAGTAAAGTTATCAGGGTTGTCCGGCAGGTATGCAACTAACAACCGGCATACTCGGTGTGCAATATAAAATTTAATGGGTAACATAATATAGTAAGAAACATTGCTAAATGTGAGCTCATTATGAATATAGAGGATAGTAAAAAGAATTAGATCTGTTAATATCCATCCACACACAAAGGCAAAGAAAACACCTCCCAGAATAAACAGCAGACCAAGATAGTTCAATGAGCCAAAAGCCATTACCTCATAATTCTTTTTCTGAAACTTTCGCGCACACTTTCTTCTCCATTTGCCTAATCTTTTTATAGTCTTTTCATCTAGGTCCGGATTTGTCAAAAATTCCAGCTCATAAAAACTTTCGCTAATTGGCAGCTGATTCGGGTAGTACAACTTTTTTGATTTAGCTCGAGATTCTTTAAGTAGATCAGATTGCCACATGACTACCTGGTTAAGTGATTTCTCTGCCATCACTGCTCCTTTTTATAGTTTAAATGCCACCTGATTGGTATTGAGATATGTTACACCAGAACCCTCTGGATCTTGTGCATATATTGAGTCAGTATGCTCAACCTGCGGTTGATCTAGATTAGCTGCAATTCGTGTTGGCACTCGATACTGGCCATTTGCAAAATAAAGGCTAGATCGAGATTGAAATATTATCTGGTAAAATTGATTTAAGCCATGCGGTTTTAAAAGCTCATCTGCTGGCTTTTGCAAACCGTAATGATAAATTATTTTATAAACTTTTCTTGATTCTGGGTCAATATACTGCATAATCTCAACTGGAGTTGCCGTGTTTAGACTGAGCTTTTCGTTCGGAACTGTCTCATAAATTGGCGCATTATAAATGACGGGCTCCGCATGGGTTGCCACTCTCTCCATTTCCCAGATCTGTGAAAATAACTCCGTATCTAAAAAAGCCGTTCGCTTCACAAAATAAGGTAGCTTAACTGTAAAATATACATGATAAGGGTGAGAATGGTTTTGCATCAATAACTTAGTCAATTCCACCTGCGGCATTACCAACAAGGTTAATAAGCTTTCATACGTTACCGTATTCGTTAATGGCTTTTTATGCTGCTTGGCAAATGGTGATGCTTTAGCCCACTTTTCAAGCGGTCCATCATGACAAAAGTATGATATAACATCTCCCGTTAACATCAGTATTGCTGCCAACCAACCAAATGGTCCAAAGAGCTCTAACCAGCTTAAATCAATAACTGCACTTACCAGCTCACCACTTTCTCCTTCAACTGCAGCTTCGATAAATTCTGGTGCGTTTTCAACTGATTTTTTAGCACCATCACCGAGTATAGACAAAACACTCAAAACGCCCCCGCTGAATTGAAATTCATCACCCATAGCCGCACCGTCATTATGTGCTTTTAAGTCATCAATCAAACTGGAGACACCTTGAAAAGCCTCTATGAAGCCACCCGCAATTCCGAGCATTGCTAAAGGTGTCACTAATAATCTAAAATCATTAATTTGAAATTTAAGAAAATCAAATGTTAATTTTGATTTTGAATAAACGTTTAAGACATTGTCAAAACCATACCATGCCGTTGTAAAGTTCTCTATTGCATAGCCTAGCGCAAATACACTTGAAAATAGTTCTAGCGTATTATGCCGATCTCTTTTTTCACTTAAATTCACAACAGCTAAACCAACATTAAACATAGCCAAACCCATAATGATTGACGACAATGCACGATCAACTTGCATTAGATCAATCACTTTCACTTTCGGACTCCATGAGAATACTTTTCCGGTAGGACCTGCCATTTCAGCAGCAATGTTATCGGTAATATTCTCAATGGTTTTAGCAGGACCAGTATCCACACCATGAAATTCGTTAACAATACCAGGGCTGGCGCGGCCTATGGTTTCGATCGTTGCTTGTGCATTTGGATCATCCATCGCTTTTTCAACTGTTTTAATCGTCACGCCATCTGGTCCGCGATAATTAAATTCCTCCGTGGTGTCGGTGTTGTGTAACGGCATGGTCTGTATGACATCCAGACCCATAATATGTGTTTTGTTCATCACATTATCTAGTGAGACCAGCTCCATGCTATCCAAAATCTCTATATGCGTCATTCGTACAAGGCTATAAATTCTCTGTTGCACATGAGGGATAAACTCAGGCTTAGCTTTACGAACACCTGCCCCAACAGCATTCATCATATGTTTTAATGCTTCAGCAGCAGATTCCAACACCAGGCTACCATCACGCACAATGGCAGCGATGAACGCCATCATACGAAATTCACCACCACCTTGATTTTTGTCTTTTTCAAAGCGTAATCGGTGTTTCGCCTTTAAACTTGACACTAAATCTAACTGTGCCTGAGTTGGGAATATACAACGGTAAAGGCTGTGTTGGGAATTAAAAATTGATAAGGCATATGCATTGCCGGATAGCATGCGCTGCGGGTCGTAGTCACGCTGTATATCAAATTTATAATCCATCACACCAGGATCCACACTCATGCTCGCGAGCAAGCTACCAAGCACAATAAAGGCTTGCGGATAATTCTGCTTGCTAGCACTGAAATAATCTTTGAAAGCAGTGGTAAAATTGACTCCCTGATAGTTATATATTAGTGGTTTTAAATTATTAGCGTTTGTCATTTCAGGCTTATCTTCCTGATTAATAGGATTAGCATAATGTAAAATGTCTGCAGCCGCATCAGGATCTTGGCAAAACATCACTAGCGTCTGTTGTAAACGCCTAATTCGCCGACGCAAATGCCTGCGCTTTTTGACTTTTAATATTGACTCCAATTTATTCTTGTCTAAATCTTTCTGCGCACGCTTGAATACATTGGGCTCTTTGGGTGGCATCCCTGAATCGCCCATCGTGTTTAATAAATCACCGCCGTGTGTTTCATAGGCATCATATTCTTTTTTTGTGATGCCTTGATCAAATGCAACGTTCGGATTAAAAAATGTTTGATAGGTCAACAGAGCACTGTGGAAATAGGGCTCATGGGTGATATCTTCCATACATTTTTTTAATTGCAAATTCGCTTCGAGCAGATCCAACTGAGTGCGAGCAATTAAGCCCATGGGATCGGCTACAAATAACGTCGGTACTTTATTTTTATCCAGCAAGTGAACATTGTCATTTTTACAGCCGAGCTTCACACCTGTTTGTGTAAATGGGCCAAGATCAATACCCTCCACTCGTTGCTGTCTATGCTGTGCTGCTCTTGCGATTTCTTTTCGCGACAACAGTGCGATTGGGCGTTTGATTTTTTCTAAACGAATATCACGAGGGTCCATACCACCAAAATAGTTTATCCGTGCCCAACTCCATTGGATTTCACTATAAGCAATTTCAAGCTTAGGAATTTTGCCATTAATTTTATACGGTAAGGTCAACAGCTTTTCATTTTCACCACTGGGTTTACGATCATCTATGCCCGCATTCTTGGCTAAATCAACTTCGCTTAATTGGCTTATATTAGGCGTTTTATGCACCCTATCAATAAATAGCTCACGCCATAAATAGCCATCTTTAAACACATAGACCCATCCACCCTGGCGCAAATTACTTGCATGTTCTGGCTCAAGAGCCAAAGCAATCTGTGAATTTAAATCTGCATCAATGGATTCGGTCCAAGGTTGTTTTTGAAGTGTTTTTGATTCGACTTTATCCAATTGCAAATTAATCTTGAGTCGCAGTGTCTGATCATAATGTTGAATGGCGGTATAATCATTCGGTCTTGGCGCCAAAGCTCCGGCTAATTGCGTATGCCATTTAAGCTGCACTGGCATTAAGACATTGGGCGCCTCCCCCGCTGCAGGCCCTGCTGCCATTGCAGCTTGCGCAGTCACCGGATCACTCGATAATGGCAACTCTATCGAATCCCCGGATTGACTGGCAAGTTCTAAACGCAGCAAATACTCTGGCTGCGTTAAATGAAAAATACTCGCTTGACGTGTGACTTGATTGGCGCTGGCATCACCTTCTCGCCCAAGCGGAATGCCTTGATCATCATCACCTTGCAACGGATAAGCACGAATTAAGTCGCACAATGATTCTGGCTGTAAATAACCTAAATCAAAATCCAATCGGTAAGCCTCAGCATTTTTCTCCGGTTTTTGCCATTGTATTTTTGGATTTAAAGCAGGTGCTGGTACACCAGGCTGTATAACCGGTGTCGGCTGAGTGTTGCCATTATTTGATACCATCAAATCACCTTCACACACCGCTTCTGCGCCATCAAAAAACACACCTTCTTGATGACTCACAAAATGTGCCGGACCTTGAATAGTACCGGAATGTACCCCCCCATTGACGCCTTCTTCATCACCATAACTCTTCGCAAAAATCGAATTTTTATTACAAACTGGGTGACCATTAATAAATATGCCTACCGCCGTTTTTTTAGCGTCTTTGCTGTAGGCCTTATTGGTGTAATTAACAACCCGGCGTTTTCGATCATAACAAGGATCTTTAACCTCAATATAACCTTGGCTTCCTTTATGAACGACAGTTTTATTATTAACAATTAGCGGCATCTCTCCCATCTCCCTGAATTGATTTGCACCGCCCCTTGTGCTGCTTGGATTAACTCCATGCAATTAATTTCAACCTTGCCGTGCTGATCAATCGACAGATCAGCATGCGGCGTTTTGATTTGCACCGCGCCTGATTTCTCTAGACTAAAAAGTGATAGCCCAACACGCATCTCAACTTTTCCGTCACTACAATGCTGCCAATGTTTAGCCGGCCTCTCACCACCTTGTAAGCTACGTGCAATAATGTAAGCGCCAACCTCGATGTGCAGATATAAAACTTCATCGCCTTTTTCTAGTGCAGGCACATGAGATGCTTGATGTGTGACTGGCAAATCTCCATCAGCATGCCAAATGGCCACGGCAATGCCTTTATCGGCCTCAGTGACTCGGCTGATGATGCTTGGCATATAGCAAGGTTCATATAAAATAGCGGGTGTTTGCATCTAGCTGTCCTTCGAATGTGCAAATGTATTAGTATCGCCACATTTAATTCGTTAAAGTATGATAAGAATACTACCGCGCATAATTATCGTTTACAATACGTAAATTTGATTTATTACATTAATGCATAATTCACTCTATTGAGTTACGATACCAACATGAAAAAACACTACATAATCTGGCTCAGTATCGCTATTTTAGGGCGCTTGATTCCACACCCCGCCAATATGACACCGATGACAAATTTATGTTTATACGCAGGCAAAAATTTCCCACGACGCTTTGCCATTGCCTTTAGTTTAATGGGTATTTTAATTTCAGATTGTTTACTCGCTTGGATAAAAGGCTATCCAGCATTAGGCATATGGACTTTATTTAATTACACAGGATTTATCGCCATTATATTTGTAGGCACACGAATAAATGCACAAGCTAAATTTCTGCGCTTGCTAAGTTTTGTTTTGATCTCAGGTCTTGGGTTTTGGTTGTGGACTAATTTTGGCACCTGGTTAACGAGTCATATCTATCCTTTAACATTATCTGGATTAATCAGCTGTTATATCGCTGCCCTGCCATTTTTACGCAATGCGCTAATTGGTAATCTGGCCTGGATGATTATTATTTTTTACCCGATGATTTTATTATTTAACAAACGCAGTAAGACGGCAATATTTACTGACTCCAATTAAGCGACTGTGTCGGCGTTACAGGATTGGCTTCCTCTACAGCTTCTTCAGGATCCAGTAATCCACTCAGCTCACTTTTTACTTCGAGATAAACACGCGAGATACGCACACATTCCCCATTATCAGCAATCGCATCATTTGCCCACTTTTCAATTTCAGATCGCCAGCTCTCTTCTCTGTCGGATAACAGCATATCGTCACGATTCGCATGACCCACTTGGTAGAGGGTAAAACATAACACACAGGCTGACAGCTGCGGCATTGAAAGACCCGCCAAACAAGGCATATTTATGCGGGTAAAACGGCGTACTTGTTTTGATGGTGTAGGATGCGGTATGAGTTGTTGTTGAAGATTAACCAATCTAAGCAAGGGAATATTTCTTCCAATAATTAAATTTTTAATAAAGTTTGCGTAATGAGCTGCATCAAATTGTTGATCACCGCGATAAAAAACTCGATTGGTAAAAAACATACACTTATCAAGTAAGTCATGCGTATCATCCAGCGTCAGATGAAATAGCCAAGCCAGGAATTTGTCACTGTCTAATCTATTAATCAAGTCATTTGCAGCATTGTACCACCGCTTGCACGTCAGTTTTGCAGCGATAAAATCACGCACAGATAAATTTAATATCAACTGTTTCTCGTTATTGACGTCTATAGCAGAGAAAAATCGATGTTGCATGTCTTGCATGGGCCAACTCCACAAATTAGTTGCTCTTAGCACATGGGCAGTATATCACTTCAACGAGACAGTCGAAATGGGGTCAAGTCTTGAATATTCGATATAGCATCCTTAATTGTAACTGCAAGTTCCGACTCAGAGCACACTAACGCCTTGATTGCTTCTGCTATTTTGTCAGATCAATTTGTACTTTGTAATCAGCACTGCCTCAACCTCAAAACACCTTGCTTTTAGATCATGCTTTCTGTCTATTTCCTGGTTAATTTTATCATATGCATGAGAAACCGCACTTGCGGACTTGATTCCAAATGCCTTGGCAATATTGCTGAATGTTTCGCTGGTCAACTTAACGCATAGATACATCGCGATGGCACGTTGCACTTTATATTTTTCACAGAGTCGGTGTCGTAAAATTTCATCTATTGATACACCAGCCACCTTCGCGACAGTAAGTT
>SDBT01018510.1_pt1 | contig 10944 bp, 7 predicted proteins | sample 2277101 | NCBI WGS metagenome assembly SDBT01 (sample SAMN10404973, study PRJNA504765) | marine sediment metagenome | isolation source: marine sediment core GS10_PC15, 103 cmbsf | place: Arctic Ocean: Southern Knipovich Ridge | collected 2010 | reverse complement strand
ACAATCAGTAAATCGTTTCGTTTTATCTTTTTCAAGGCACTTCTGTATTATTGAATTAAAATATTCCGGGATGCCTTTTAATTCAACCGGCTTTTCATTTATTATCTGATATGTTATATCGCCTTGGTAAAAAGGCGGATTGCCGTTTAACAACTCATATAATGTCGCTCCAAGGGAGTATATGTCTGCTTCCTTCCCTACATCTTTTCCACGTAGTTGTTCCGGCGACATATATACCAGGGTGCCACTGCTTCCTGTATTTTTTAACCTGCTCATAGAACTGTGTACAGACTCTGCTATGCCAAAATCCATTATCCTTATCATCCCGCTTTCGTCAAGCATGATATTTTGAGGCTTTATGTCTTTGTGTATTACCTTTTTTTTATGGGCATATGACAAACCTTCTAATATCTGTATAGTGTACTCTTTCACTTCTTCTTCTGAAAATCTTTTATCAGGCTTTTCTAATTTTATCTCTGCCAGACTCTCTCCTTCCACATATTCCATGTCTATGTATTTTATATCGCCTGTGTAGTGAAAGTCATAAACCCGTACTATATTCGTATGGTTAAGTTTTGCCATAATTGAGGCCTCTTTACGCAAGCTATTCATTGCCTCTTTATCATTACTTATGGCTTCGGGGATTATCTTTAATGCTTTTTCTATTTCAAGTTCCCGGTCATATACTTTATAAACTGCTCCAAATGAGCCTTGCCCGAGCTTTTTTATTACTTTATATCGATTGTCTATTTCGTAGTCTTCAGGCAATCTTTCCAGATCTATAATTCCATAGGTCTGTTTAGTATTTAAAATGGTCCCTCCCAAATCCTTATCCTCAGATTTTACTAGCGTACTTTCCTTTTCGCTCTTTTTTGTCTTTACCACAGGTGTTCCGCAGGAAGGGCAAAATCCAGCATCATTATCTAATTCCAGTCCGCATTTTTTACAATAAGGCATAATTTTATTTACCAAGGTTTATTTCCCAGTTAACGGGAATATTTTTGTGTTTTTTCAAGACAAGATGGTCCTTAATATTGCGTGACAGATCAGAAAAATAATAAAACCTGTTAAAGATTTTAATTTTGATTCCACTCCGAAAATTAAGAAATTAAAAAATGCCACAAAAACATCAAAGCACAAAATTTCACAAAATAATGAATACCAGCCAATAACTTTGGTGGAATTTTGTGTTTTAGTGCTTTAGTGGCGAAAAAGCGACTTCTTGGAGCGGGCTTAATTTTTTAACTCTTGCATATTATCATTTTAGTTTTTAATTTTTCAAAATACAAACTTATCTTAACAATAAGCTAATGATAATATTAAAATTATATCATAATACTTTTTTTCCTCTTTGTTTCTAAGTTTACTTAGTAAATAACAAGATATAAAAATAATAAAAGATCACTGTAAACAATTTAAGTTATCATCATTATCGAATGAACTCGATGACGTGTTAATAGATGCTGGAAATAATAAAATCAACTATTTGGAACTTATTAAGAAACTCATTGAGGCAGAAATTGACCATAAAATGAAAAAAGATAAGGAAAGGAGAACCCAGACAAGCTCATTTGCCTTTAAGCTACAACTTAGATATGTGTGACTTCACAAGCACAAATGGTTTGGAAAAACAACAATTTAATCAACTTATAGAGCTCAGATGATTGGAACAAAATTTTAATACCATTCTAATGGGTCCATCAGGAACCGGCAAAACTTATATTGCCACAGGACTATATTTTGATGCTGTTGAACATTGGTACAGAGCTTATTTTAAAAACATGGAGGAACTTGTCCGTATTATATGGAACCCTTTTTTTTGAAATATTTGGAATTATATAGTAAATTACACTAAAATATATGTTAGCCGGGAGTAATAATGAATAAACTAATTGCCGTTTTAATACTTGGATTCTTCTCTATCGCACCTACAAATCTGAAATCTCAAGATATACCTTCAAGTAGGCGTTCAAAAATGGCGATAGAAAAAATAGAACCAAATCTTCAGAAAGAACTTGTAAAGAATAACCTAATTTGGGGAGCTCCAATATATATCAGGATATTCAAGATGGAAAATGAACTGGAAATATGGGTAAAAAGAGAAAATAATTTTCACCTTTTCAAAACATACACAATCTGCACATATGGTTCCGGATATTTAGGACCAAAAATTCAAGAAGGAGATAGTCAGGCACCGGAAGGATTTTATTACGTAACCCCTGTTAGATTAAATCCATTAAGCAATTTTCATCTTTCTTTTAATATCGGTTATCCTAATCAATATGACTGGACACATAACAGAACAGGAAGTGCAATAATGGTGCACGGTAGTTGTGTTTCAATAGGGTGCTATGCAATGACTAATGATGGAATCGAAGAAATATACGCTATGGCTGATGCAGCTTTAAGAAATGGTCAAAGATTTTTTAGAGTTCATATATTCCCTTTCAAAATGACAAACGAAAACATGGAAAATCATAAAGACTTAAAATGGTTTTACTTTTGGCAAAATTTGAAAGAAGGATATGATTTTTTTGAAAATCATGGGAATGTTCCGCCAAATGTAGAAGTAAAAGATGGACAATATATATTTAATGAATCGAAGTAAAAAAAATGCGGCTAATAAGGCATTGTACCTAACCACAATTCCGCTGCGCTTTATTGCCTCCAGTGAACTTGGTCGTTAGCAGGAATAATTGTATAAGAAAAATTCTATGAAATCAACTATTAAAATTTTTATTATTTTTTATTTCGTTTATTTTATTTCATTTTCTTCAATTGCTCAAAATTCTAAATGGAAAAAATTAGATACAGGACTTCATATTGGAGAATTTAAATCGCTGCAAAAATCAAATACAAGTGATTCGAAAATAACAATCTTAAGAATTGACCCCCATATTTATTCATTCAAATTATTATGTGCTGATGAATTAAAACATTCAAACATAACTGTTAAAGAATGGTGCCAAAGATATAATCTTATAGGAACAATTAACGCTGGTATGTTTCAAATGGATTATAAGTCCAACGTGGGATTCATGAAGAATTATAAATATATAAATAATGCTACAATAAATTCAAAATATATTTCTGTTGCCGCATTTAATCCCATTGACACCACAAGTAAGGTATTTCATATCTTTGATATTGATGACAGCAATATCAAAGATATAATCAATAATTATAATACTGTTATTCAAAATCTGCGCCTTATTAAACGTCCGGCTTTAAATAGATGGTCTCAACAAAAAAAAATGTGGAGCGAAGCAGCACTTGGTCAAGATAAAAATGGAAATGTATTATTCATCTTCTCCCTTTCGCCATATTCAATGCATGATTTAAATAATATTTTGATAAACCTACCCATAGAAATTGTTTGTGCCCAACATCTGGAAGGCGGACCTGAAGCATCATTATACTTTTCCCATAACAATTTAATAATTCAAAGAGTTGGAAGTTATGAAACTGATTTCAACGAAAATAATGATAACAATAAATATTGGCCAATACCCAATGCGATTGGGTTTTACAAAAAAAAGGAGAATTAATTTGTGTAATCTATAACATAAAATCCATTTTTTTTACATCGTAATCATTTTATAGTCTCTTTTTTAAAGCTTTAGTCTACCATATATTTATATTCCTTATTAAAATCCTTAGTGAAACGAAAAAGATCGAGCAACAAATCATACGTTGCTTTAAATACTAGTAGTTCATCGTAATTTCCCAAAAGTTAAAGAATTTTTTGACCTCGCTTCACGGAGTAAATTATCAAACCCTGATACGATCGTTCCTCCCTACATGGTAAATAGTCAATTAGTCAATTAATAATCCCTGATACACCGGACAGAACAACCTTCGCCCTTAAGGCTGTTTAAGCGGCAAACTCCAGAATATTCGTAACTCAGTAGCCGGCTCAATGCGCGGTTAGAAGTGATCTCTGTAGAAGACCAGAAGCTGGCGTAGTAACCTAATACAGGATGAGGATCAGTATCGTAGGCGCAGCCGCCGGGCAACGCTGTAAAACCGCTTTCATTGGTCCCGTTTCCATTTGATTCCCAACCGCTTATTGATTTTAGTTTGCTGCTTACATTTGTGCCACGCTTCCAACCTATTAAGTTCACGCTTGTCTGGCTCATACCGAGGTACATTTCCAGTTCTTTCCATTCTTCATCTGTGGGTAAGTGCCAGCCATCAGGGCCAACTTGTTTCGCTGTTTCCCAGTTATACAGCCTTCCGTATATATTGCAATTACTTTCTTTGTCATCGTGGCACCAGCTACCATATGCTGGTTTATAGTTCAGGTTCTCTGCCATCCAAATTTGTTCCCCAATTTTAATCCATTTATATGTTTGACCATCTCGCTGATCTGTAAAAGTTCCAGCTTCTTTCACAGTATCAGTTGTAAAGGTTCCTGTTTCTTTTTGAAACCTATCTTGTCTTGAGTGTTTAGTGATTACATATTTTATTACTACCCCTGCGATAATAACGGAAATAACAATAAAAAACATTAATCGTAAATGAAATGTCCTTCTTTTTTTCCGGTCATTTCTCTCTAAAAGTTGATCCTGATCATTTGATTGACTTTTTTCTTTTTGTTCATTCGTTATTGTTTTTATTTTTGCTTTTTTTAGATCCTCTGCTTTTATTTCATCAACTGCCTTTTCTTTGTTTAATAATGCTTTTCGAAACTCTTCACAATCAGGAAATCGTTTCGTTTTTTCTTTTTCCAGGCACTTCAGTATTATTGAATTAAAATATTCTGAGATGCCCTTTAATTCAACCGGCTTTTCATTTATTATCTGATTGTATATATCTCCACGATAAAATGGTGGATTGCCGCTTAACAACTCATATAATGTCGCTCCAAGGGAGTATATGTCTGCTTCCTTCCCTACATCTTTTCCCCGTAGTTGTTCAGGAGACATATATACCAGCGTGCCACTGCTTCCTGTATTTTTTAACCTGCTCATGGAACTGTGTACCGACTCTGCTATGCCAAAATCCATTATCCTTATTATCCCGCTTTCATCAAGCATGATATTTTGTGGCTTTATGTCTTTGTGTATTACCTTTTTTTTATGGGCATATGACAAACCTTCTAATATCTGAACAGCGTATTCTTTTACTTCTTTTTCTGAAAATCTTTTTTCCGCCTTGTCTAATTTTATCTTTGCCAGGCTCTCTCCTTCCACATATTCCATGTCTATGTATTTTATATCGCCTGTGTAGTGAAAGTCATAAACCCGTACTATGCTTGGATGGTTGAGCCTTGCCATAATTGATGCCTCTTTAAGTAAGCTATTCATTGCCTCTTCATCATTACTTATGGCATCGGGGATTATCTTTAATGCTTTTTCTATTTCAAGTTTCTGGTCATAAACTTTATAAACTGCTCCAAATGAGCCTTGCCCGAGCTTCTTTATTACTTTATACCGATTGTCTATTTCAAAGTCTTCAGCCAATCTTTCCAAATCTATAATTCCATAGGTCTGTTTAGTATTTAATATGGTCCCTCCCAAATCCTTATCCTCAGATTTTACCGGCGTACCCTCCTTTTCGCTCTTTTTTGTTTTTACCACCGGGGTTCCGCAGGAAGGGCAAAATAAAGCATCATCATCTAATTCCAGTCCGCATTTTTTGCAATAAGGCATAATTTTATTTCCCAGTTAACGGGAATATTTTTGTGTTTTTTCAAGACAAGATGGTCATTAATATTGCGTGACAGATCAGAAAAATAATAAAACCTGTTAAAGATTTTAATTTTACACGTCTCCTGCATATTATCATACTGTTTTTCAATAATTCCGTCTATTTTACCAATATTCAACTCCGCATCACCGGAAAGAAGTATATAATAATGTTTACGTAATTCATCCAATGCCTGCATATTTCCTGATTTCCGGCACCGTTCCTGATTAAGAATAGCAGATAAACGAAATATAAAACCGTTCACTATTTTGCATACTGAAAATGTAAAAGAACCTGCAATGTTAAATTCATAAATTTGGCTTAATGGAATATTCGTTATTTTCTGGCTATTGCGATTTACATAAGTTCCATTCTTACTGCCTAAATCAACTAAAAGCTGTTTGTTAATATCAAATTTACAATGTTGCCCGCTAACCCAAGGACTGGATAAAATAACATCATTATTGGGGTTTCTGCCAATATTAATTGTATTATCCCATATAAAATGATAAAAAATATCATTCATAGTTTCCTTTAGAATAATATTTCCCTGATATCCGATATTTTCAGCAACAATACCCTTCATTGAGAACCAATCGACAAATGACAATCCGCATGAAGTACAGCTTTTTGCATTTTTATTGTTTTTCTCCATACACTTAGGGCAGAATAAAGTATTTTTTTCAGGTAACTGATATATATAAGAGCCACACGAAGCACAATAAAGAGCATCTTTTGGAGCAGATTCTCCACATGCAGGACAAAAAACCGGATCTTTTAAAGGTTTTTGTTGTTTATCATTAAAAACAGCAGTTTTATGAGGAGCTTCCGCACCACAATAGGAACAGAAATTAGCAAGAGGTAGCATTTCATTACCGCATTGATCACATAAGACCCTCATCTTATTTTCTCCAACATAATTTGAGTAGTATCAATAATTGATTTTTTTAACTTATTGTAGCCGCCCCATCCGGCACCCTCAGATGAAGAACCATAGCCTTTAAATGTTTGAAGCTGCCTTGAGTCAATCAAATCCCCTTTTGGTAATTCATAAACAAATACAGTACCTGTACACTTAGCTCCGTACAGATTATCATAGCCAACTGTTGAACTACTAATTGTTTTAATATAAACATAAAACAAATAATCTGCATTTCTTTGGTTTAGGCGTTGAATATCACTATAACTCACGTCAGCAGATGAAATAGAAACAATTTCAACAGCTAAACCCTGTTTCAAAAGTTTTGACTGAATAGTATTTTCCAGTTCTTCGGTCGATAAATACCGCCCATTATTATTGAAAGAAACAGACAAAGCAACAGTACTTGTTTTTTTTAATGAAACATCTACTGCAGGTAATAACAAATTTTGAAATTTATTTAATCCACTTATTCTATTTGTATCAACAGTGATTCTAATAATTGTATTCCTATTACCCGGATTAATGTAACTAATATGTAATGTTGCTTCTCCATAATCACCTGTGGTTATTCCATTAAGTATATTCCCTTCACCTTGTAAAAAATCAACCTTTAATGGCAAACGTAAAACCGGTTGTTCCTGTTCGTTTTCATCTTTATATTTTGCAAAAATCATAACAGGTTTATTCAAGCGTCCTTTTGCATCATAACGAGAAGTTTTTCCGGTAATATCTTCTAAACTTAGTCCGATAAAAAAATATGTTATTTTACCATTAATATATGTAGCCACATTTTGCAAATCGTCATTTTCTCCCAGATTATCCTGTAAAGGAAGAATATTAAAAAAATCATAACGTTTCTCATCAGCAATCAACCAGTTGTTAACAGCCTGTAAATGATGGTTTATATCAAATTCATTATTCCCGTTATTAATACTTGTTCGAATTGAATTTTTCTTTGCTTCCAGGTCTTTACTAACCCTATCGTTATAAACATCTTTATTAAAATATACAGCTTTTGTTACATTACCTATCTCCGGATAATCAATAAAATTTTCACTTTCGCTAACATCAGTCAATACTTGATTTGTATAGGTGTTTGTTTTATTTTCAAAACTTTCTTCAATGACCTCAGAATAACCTCCATCATTTCTTATGGTTTTACTTGTAACGATTTGTTCAACAGTTGAACGCACAATAACTTTAATTTTTGAAGCCAAATTATCCAGTGCACGATTTTTTGCAGTAATAAATGCTTCTCCAATATCGTTTTCAATAAGTGCAGTTCCTTCACCGTAATAAACAGCTGTGTCTGTTCTTCGCGAATCTAAAAATTGTTTTGTTTTTAAATATTTTAAAGAATCTTGCGATTGTTGATTATTATTTAATGCTTTTTCCTGAGCTGTAGCAACAGAAAAAAAATTAAAAATAAGCATTAAAATAATTGCTGTTTTTAAAGTAAGTCTAATCTGTGTTTGTTCCATTTTTAACCTCCACAATATATTTGTTACTGTTTAATTTTATTACCCTGCCTTGTTTCAGTAAGCATCCTTTTTTTTCGTTAATAAATAAAGTAACATCATCCTTATAATAGAATGTAAATTTATTATTTGCTAAACATAATTTTTTGTTTATTATGTCCATTTGAATATAAGAAAAAATAAAAAGATAATCAACAGGCGTACCTGATAAAATAAGCCCTCCCAATTTTTCCTCTTTTGTGTAAAATATTGATATTTGATAATCAATGATTTTTGCTAATGTAAGAAGGTCGCCATTTTTTAAAGTCTGTTTGCTTATTTTTTTGCCATTAACATAAGTACCACCGGTGCTGTTTAAATCCTCTATAAATACATGTTTATCATTAATAAAAACAGCGGCATGCTCACGGCTTATACGTTTATCTTTGAATATTATATCAGGGGAGTTATCTTCATCCTTACGTCCAAAGGTAAATTTATTACCGCAATAGACATAAATTTCTTTTCCCTGTTGTTGAGGATGGAGGTAAAAGCATGTTATTCCTTTTGACGAAATTATATCTTGCTGTAAAGCAAGAGCATCAGGCATGTCTTTGAAGTAGTTCAATATATCTCTCAAGCCCTTATTTACATTATCAATATCACCTTTCATAAGATATTGCTGAATAGTTTTCCAGTCTTGTTTGGCAACATCTTTCTTAACCTGAAGTTTATTTATTATATTCTCAAGTTCAGAATTATCATTTTTTTCATTATTTATTTCATTTATCAAAGCCTCAGCTTCCAACAGTTTTCCTTCAGATAATAAATTTTTTAAATTTTTTAAGTGAATTTGAAATTCCTCCTGCTCTTGGGCTTCCTTTTCTCCTGAAACTAAAGCAAGATATGATTCTTTAAGTTGTGGATGATAGGGTAAATACGGCGTTAAACGTTTCTTTTCATCAGTACTTAAGAAAGTTTGCATAGGATCGTCTTTTACCATCTTAAGACGCAATTGTAATTTTTTTGCTTCAACAAAAGCAACCTGGGCTTTTTTAGGATCATTATTTGTAAAATCCAGAAGCCGTTCTTTAAAAGCAATAACCTCGCTGTCATCAGGAAAGAATTTTAAATATTTTTCTGCCAATTGCAGTGCAGCAACAAAATGCCCGTTATCAGCTAATTGCTGTTTTTTTTGAATTTCTAATAAAAAATATTCTGCATTTTTTTTATCTACATATTTTTTAACAAAATATTTACCAAATAGAAAAACAATAAATAAAAACAGAAATACGCAAAAAATCTTCAAAAGATAAATACTTAAATCAGCACGTTTTTCTAAAGTATTCAAATATGTTTTCTGACTGTCTTGTTCTTCTTGCCATTTCTGCAATGTTTCAGGGTGGATAAAACTAACCTCTACATTAAAGACAAGAATTCGTTTTTCTTCATCATTTACATTGATAACAAGTTTTTGGTTATCTTTTCTTTTTACTGACAATTTAAACAGTTGCGCCTTTACAGAATAATCAATTTTATGAACAATTTGTTGTGCTAGTTCTTCTTGACTCTCACCTAATTCATCAAAATCTATAAAAAATTCCCATGAATCTATTGTATTAGTAAAACGCTTTTTCATATCTTCTCTTTCCTTTTCACTTGCCATTAATTGCCATCCTGTATAACTTGCCAATGCCAGATTAATATCTTCTTTTAATGAGGGATAAATTTTTGAATCTCCTTGTACTTTATCAAGAGGTATGATATAGTTTTTACAATTATTTCTTTTTGCTTTTTCATGTATAGAGTCGGGCAAGGTTTGCATTATTGCATCCTCATATGTATTATGTAAAGGAATTGTTGTTATATCCTTATTTGCGTAATAATTTATTACAGGGTAAATAACAGACAAAACAATAGCTATTGCAAAGCCAAAAAATATATATAATTTTATTTTCATATAAACGAACTATTTTTTTAAAAGAAGTTTATTTTAGACTGATCCTAAAGCAAAATGTGAAATTATGGTAACAAAAATTTCTTAAAACCAGTTAGTCAATTAATTCTGTTTTCATAAAGTTTATACATTTCAGTATAACATATAACTAAAACGAAACGGCATAAAAACACAGCTAGGGCGGTTTCCAGCACTTCCGCTAGTGTTTTTCAATATATTTGGTTCTACCTCCATCGTTCCTTTATTGCACTGGTGACCAGCTGGTTTTTGATGCCATGTTGTGTGCTTTTTATTTATTAACTTGGTATAAATCTTCTATGATCTTCTTTATCCATTTCTTCAGAATCATTATTGACTTTTTCTTCCTTAACTGAAGAATTTACAATATTTGTAAAATCACCTAGTATTCCTTTTAAATGTGTCAATGACATTTCCATCGCCCGTCCCATTTTGTATATGATTTTTATTTCAGTATCATCAATATTTCCATCTGCAGCTGCGACTGACAAAGCACATTTTATTATTATTTCTTTCCCATGTTCATTTAGTGATGGTCCAACTTTTTTTAAATAAGTAGTCACATCTTCATTTTCTTGCTGAACTTCTATAATGTACCTCCCAAGTTTGTTCATGGATAATTTATTATGCCCAAATTTATTTACTATTTTAAGAATTTGTTTTTTTTCATTGTCATCAATTTTCCCATCTACAAGCATAATTAGAACCATTGAATGTCTAATCGCTTTTTCATAAATTGCAACAAACTCCTCCTTTTGTGAATTGCTAATTCTATTATTGTTAAGTACTCGTGTAACGAAAGTTCCCTTACAATTGCAGCACTCAACATATTCACCAGCTTTCCCTAATGGAATTATAGGAATAAAATATAAAGTGAAAAATCTGGTGACTTTTCTATG
>SDBT01018509.1_pt1 | contig 10944 bp, 6 predicted proteins | sample 2277101 | NCBI WGS metagenome assembly SDBT01 (sample SAMN10404973, study PRJNA504765) | marine sediment metagenome | isolation source: marine sediment core GS10_PC15, 103 cmbsf | place: Arctic Ocean: Southern Knipovich Ridge | collected 2010 | reverse complement strand
ATAAACATAGGCGAGAGAATCATGCCAATAATAGCAATGGCAATCATCGCCTCAATGAGAGAAAACCCATTTTTATTTTTGAAATGCATCATACGCCTTAAATTGAGCCGTGTACGGATTTAAAACCAATCCAAAACGGGATGGTTTACCTTCGATAATCTCATCCTTGTCAATACCGTTGATAGTTACCTGCTGAGTCATACCATCCGGAATAAGATAAAACCAAGCCGTTTTGGCACCACCAGCAAGAGAACGCATCTCATCAAATCCCTCCACAATAAACTGCTGAATGATAAACGTGCTGGGCCACGAAATTTCCGTATCGGGCCCTTTCACTTTTTCAAATTCTAACTTTTTTGCAGTCGGAGATTTGGCGATATCTTTTTCAGTAAATGCTTTTTGTGCTTCAAAATCAAACAGTATACGATGAACCGCATGCGTAATAATTGCATTCTGCCAGGTACGCTGCATCAAAGCATTTAACCGGGCCGTGAACTGTTTTCGTTCACGGCCCGGCTCTTTTTGCATCATCATGGGTATGATTCCCGCCATCAATATAGCGATAATCGTAATACCGATCAGCAGCTCAATCAGCGTAAACCCATACTTATGTGAGACTGATTCTTTTTCTATTTTGACCATGCATCAATTCGACTCGCTTTACCGCCAGCTTTACCTTCTGAGCCATAAGAGAAAAGCTCATATGGATTTTTTCCATCTGGCGTTAGGCGATACACAAATGGTTTCTCCCAACCATCTTTTGGCAGTGGTTTTTTCAAAAAGCCGGCAGCTACTAAGTCTTGCAATGTTTTTGGATAATCACCTTTTTCTTGTTTATAAAGCATTATACTCGTTTTGATTATTTGGATGGTATTATTAGTAGCAGTTCGCCTAGCATTTGCCATCACTGTCATTGCCGTATACATTATCCCACCAACCAATATCCCAATGATTACAATTCCAATCATCAGCTCAATCAGCGTAAAACCAAAACGCGCCACTTTTGCCATGCGACGTTCTATCATCTTGTATTCGTATGTCATGATTCCTCCTGAAAATAGTTAAGCACCTTCTAATCCAAATGCTTGGCCACCTTTCATAATCGGGCCAGCAATCGCCATAATTATAAATCCTACAACTAACGCCATAAACACTAACATAATCGGACTAATCAACCCGGTTGCTCTATCAATTAGCTCACTTAAATCTGCTTCATAATTCTGTGCGACAAGCAAAAGCATCGGTCCCAATTGCCCCGTCTCTTCACCAGTACGAATTAAATAAATTGCGATGGGGGGAAAAACATTAGTTTGCTTTAGGTACTGGGCAATTTTACCTTGTTTTATGATTTTGTCACGTGCCTCTACCAATGCTTCACGCAATATATTGTTATCTATGATTTTTACCACAATATCAAGCGCTTCTGCCAAATTAACACCACTTTCAATCAATAAACCCAACGTATAACAAAACTGTACTACCGCGTTTGTTCGAGTTACATACTTAATAAGCGGCAACTTAAGCTTCAATTTATCGATCAAATTCCTCCCTGCTACAGTGCGCTTCCAATACATAAATGCACCCACGATAGCAATGAATACAGCAATCACCACCAAAAAGTACTTTTTCACAATTTCAGAAGCAGCCATCATAATTTTGGTAGTCATTGGCAAATTTTCACCCTGCGCTTCAAAGAGCCCTTGCAGTTGGGGCACTACGGCTGTAAGCAAGATCACTACCACACCAATTGCAATCACCATCTGCACTATGGGATATTGCATGGCGCCTCTAATACGCCTTTTAATCGTTTCACGCCGCTGTAAATATTCATTAAGCCGTTCAAGAATGCTGTCCAATTTACCACTCGCCTCGCCTGCCCGAACGAGTTGTACATAGATCGTATCGAATACCTTTGGATACCGCTCCATCGCATCTGCAAGAGATTTACCCCCTTTCACTTCATCTTTAATGGCGATCAAAGCAGAATGAAGACGCCCCTTAAATTGATCAACCAACAATTCCAGAGCTTGCAACAGTGGAACACCCGACTTTAAAAGCACTGAAAGTTGTTTAGTGAAAAGAATCTTCTCTTTCAGCGAAACGCCCCCTTGCATAAGGCGCTTAAAAAATCCCATGCGCTTTTCTTCAGTTGCCAAATAAATAGAAATAGGATATAACTCTTGGCGAGCAAGTTGTTCACGAACCGCAGCCTGTGATGTGGCATCGATTACGCCCTTAACTTTTTTACCATCTTTTGAAAACGCCTCATATGAATACAGCGCCATCGAATATCCTCGACATTGTTTATACCATTATGCATTTTTGCGATTTTATTGAAGAATACAAACGTTTCATGCTACCCTATACATACTTTTGCGTATCACTGTAGCACAAAGGGGACATAAATGAAACGAATGCTCATGGATACTATTTATACCATATTACTTTGGTCACTATGTATTAGCTCAGTGCCACTTCATGCACGCCACAAAAAGCAACCTCCGCAACAAGCCGCGTATACGACCACTATCCGACATGATCCCACGTTGGTGGTAAACGAAAAATCGGCAGTTATTACCGAAAAACAATTTGGTCTTCCTGCCAAGGAAAAAAAAGAAAAAGAACAGCCACAACATCTGCTTGCCACCATCCAACAAGATTTGCAAAATCCACAATATCGCCAAGATATTCTGCCAAATGACTTTAGTTACCTATCACAACTGTTAAAGTATGGCGCTACAACAAAGCAGTCTCCTGAATATGCGCAAAATGTGCTGAGTCTTTTTTCAAAACTTCTCAAAGGATCTGAATACACCAATTCTTATAAATTTTCCGATTTACTCAAAGATTTTCCTGATCTTTTAAAACATTATTTTAATAGCTATCAAATCGAATCTGCTGGCACGCTATTACTGGCAAGCGATCTTGATATGCTTGATCGGCTGGAACGTACGGTGTCTCATTTGGTGTTTAATAAATTCACACAGGATTTCGACACCTGTAAGAAAAATCCCAAACAGTTTTTAGATGATCTTTCCAAGCGCATTATTATGGCAACGACACAAGAAGTTAATATGGAACTCTTACGACAAATGCTCATTCGCTTTTTGGAAGTAGGATTGAGCAAATTGGTCTGGAGCCCTAAAGATGCAGATAAATCCTGGAAATCAGTAAAAACCATTTCTCATCAACTTGCTTCTCTCATGGAATACAACATTATTGGTGATCTGAATGATCTTGATGAACTGTATTGGTCGTTACTGCATCGTTATCGCTATTTTATTGAGCTTCACAGCACAGATATTTCTCTTTCATTTTATCAAAAGCTCAAATCTGAAATAACGAGCAAAAAGCTAATGCTTTTAGAGCTTGAAGAACAGGAAACATTTATTGAATCGAAGGCTTCTTGCTTACTTCATACTGTCCTTACTCAAGAAGCTAAAAAGCGTATGCACGATCTTCCAAGAGCGCCACAGGCTGCATAGCCTACGGCGCACCATTCAATTATCCTATTTTAATACCGCTTACCAATCTCTCAGCAATAGCAAGAGCACTCTTACCTGGGTTTTTGAAGTCGAACTGAATATTTGAAAGATTCACACTCACCTTAGGCAGTCTTGGAATGTTTACCTCAGCCTTCAAGCTAACCAGTTTCGGCATTCTTCCTTGTGATAAGTCTTTCGCGTTTACTTCACCTATTGCCTCTGTGACTTTGAAAATCTCAAGACCTTTGCCAATACCTGCCAGCGCATGGTTGAGCGCAGTAAGGACTCCTTGTGCGCTCTTCTGGAGTATCTTAGCTTTAGATATTTCAGTTGATGCCGTTTGCATTGCTTTATTGATTGTGTTCAATGCCTCCATAGTGCCCTTGATTACCTCTTTACCCGGTCTTAAAAGAGTATTAAGGTAGGTCGTTTGTGCTGCAAGAGCGGTACCTTGCGCCGTAATTTCTGCACCAACCCTTATACATATATCTACTTTTCTATACCATGCGGCATCATCACATTCTCTTTCCAGGCGTTTTATTTTGCGCTTGATTCGGCTAATCGTAGCTCTCGTTTTATTAATTTCTCTCTGTGTTGCACTCACTCCAGCCCGTTTTGCTCGTGTCTGATCTCCTTTGAGTTTATTTAACTCGCCTGCAAGCTCACCAATTTTTCTATCAACTTTAGCAAGTTCTGATGTCGCTTTTTTCTTAAGATTCTCGATAGCTGGGGCTGCCTGCTGGGATAAAAATTTCGGGAAGTCATTCTTGAAGGTATATTTGATGGACATTTCTTTCCATTTTTTAGGATCAATATTTATATCAAATACCGATGAAAAACCAAGAAACCGAGTATCAAAATTGGCATAAAACCCAGAAGCTGAAGCCTCGAGATCAATCTTATTTTTGAGACCAAGTGGAGGCACTTCGAGTAAAGAGGCTATTTTAAATGAAGCTTGGTGTATTTTGGAAATTTCAAAATTACATGATACCATCGGCCCATCATCTGGTGTGTTGTACTTTTTATCTAGCCCAGGCCCAGTAAGTTTGAAAATCGGTTTGTTACCTACTTGAAAAATAACGTTGGCCAAGGACCCTTCGCCCTTAAAGACTAATTGTTTATGCCTAATATCTACATTTAAAACTAACTTTTTACCAAAAAGTTCCGCATCGAGCTCCAGTTGAAATCCTGCCTTTACCACTTCATTTGCAATTTCAGTATCCCATGGCACAATTTTTCCATACACTTTTTTAATATTCAGAACGGGTACTTTGCTTGCAGGAATTTTTACCTTGATACCTGATTTAGTTGCCATCTGAGTAAGCAAATTTAAAATCGACTCAAATTGAATGTTCTCCCCATTAACTTCTAATAAAAAGTCTGTGATTTTTTTCGCTTCCAATGAGAACTTACCCTTTACTCCAAGCGATACGCGCTCCGTTCCTTTTTTGCCCAAATCAATACGGCCACCCAAGGCAAGCCCACTTGCTGGAATGCCAAAGAAGGCAAGAACAGCCTCTACTGCAGGATCTATATACAACTCGAAGAGCACATCACCAATGGCAATAACGTCCAGCTCAAGCATATCAGGCATTTTACCACCAAAATTTATTTTTCCAGAAGTTACATCGATACCTCCAAATACTTGAAATCTCAATGGCTGTGGCTGGTGTCCAAGTGTAATTTGAATACCACTTTGCACTTTTAGTTTTTGCTCCATCGAAATAAAAGAGATCGATAGTATAATATTATCAGTAGTAATTTTCTTGATGATAGAGCTAAATTCCGTGGGAAAATTTTTTATTTTAGTAAAATCAATCCCTAATCTCAGCGGTATATCCGCCTTGAATTTAGCCAATTCCAGTGAAGTTATTACCCCATGAAGATACATAGGAGTTTCAACATCAAACACTATAGAATCAAATTCTTTTGCCTTTTTACGTAATTCCCCAAGCGCTCTCAGTGGACCAGTTAGATCGAGATCTGCCACAATATTGAATCCCTCTTTTATGCCGCGCCCATCTTTGTCAGTATAGTCAAACGTTGAAGCTATTAGTTGCACTTTTGGCAAATCAAGATCATCAAGTTTTTTAAATGTGGGAAAGATATCTGAAATTTTATAATTAGTCGGTAATTGAATAGCTAAACTAAAGCCAACTCCCTTTGCGATCTGTACCAGATAGATTGTTACCGGAACTGGTACATTTTTAATAACGGTAGTACCGGTAATCCCAAAACCAACGTATGACTTTTTTGCTTTCGGCTTATTCACCAACTTAATATCTTTAAGCTCTAAGCCATCATTAAAAATGCTAAAAACCTCTTGGGGAATTTTAACTTGGGGTAAAAATTTTTTTCCTATTACATCAAATATTTTAAGTTCAGTACTTTTTTTAGATTCCTGATTAACACGCGTTTTCATGTTTTCTATGTAGTTGGGATCAGTTTCTTTTAGCTGCTGGCCAGATGGCTTGGTCTTTTTTTTAGGATCTTTTGCTACTGCCACCTGCGTTTTTGCTTGAGCGAGCAACTGTTTATCATAATCAATACGTTCATAATGAGTTGCAGCAATAAGGTGCATACTCGTTAAAACCAAACTTATATATAGCAATAATTGAGTTAGACGTGCTTTCATGATTTCCTTCTTTTTTAACTTGGTATGAACACTCATCTACTCTGGTTTAATACCGCTTACCAATCGTTGTACAATCTCAATCGCACTTGCTTTTGGGTTTTTGAAGTCAAACTGAAGATTTGAAAGATTCACACTCACTTTAGCCACTTCTGGAATATTTATCTCAGCTTTCAGACTGATAAGTTTCGGTAGTTTTCCTTGTGATAATTCTATCGCGTTTACTTCACCTATTGCCTCTGAGACTTTGAAAATCTCAAGCCCTTTGCCAATAGCTACCAATGCTTTGTTGAGCGCAGTAAGGATGCGCTGCGCACTCTTTTGGAGTATCTTAGCCTGGGATATCTTAGTTGATGCCATTTGTATTGCTTTATTGATGGCGTTCAACGACTCCATAGTGCCCTCGATTACCTGCTTACCCGGTCTTAAAAGAGTATTGAGGTAAGTCTTTTGTGCTCCAAGAGCGGTTACTTGAGCAGTAAGTTTCATTGCACATACAACTTTTCCATACCTACCACTTTCACATTCTCTTTTCAGGTTTCCTATTTTCCTGTTGATTCGACTAATCGTTGCTCTCGTTTTATTAATTTCTCTTTGTGTTGCACTCACTCCAGCCCGTTTTGCTCGTGTCTGATCCTCTTTGAGTTTATTTAACTCGCCTGCAAGGCCGCCGATTTTTTTATCAACTTTAGCCAGTTTTACTGTCGCTTTTTTCTTGAGTTCTTCAAGAGCTGGGGCTGCCTGACGAGATAAAAATCCCCCAAAGTCCCCCTTAAAACCAAATCGGATGTACATGTCTTCCAATTTTGCCGGGTCGATATCAACGCCAAATACCACTGCAAATCCAAGAAATGCTGTCTCAAAATCAGCTTTAAATTTCTTAGCTGAAACCGCAAGATCAATTTTATTTTTAAGTCCAATTGGTGGGACATCCAGTGTAGCGCCTATTTGAAATGAACCCGCTAATGGTTTTTTCGCATCAAATGAACATGATACAATTGGCCCATCATCTGGAGTACCATACACTTTATCAGGTCCGGGCCCTGAAAGTTTGAAAATCGTATTTCCACCTGATCTAAAAACAATTTCAGGCATATAACCGGAACCGGAAAACATCAAATCTTTATGCCTTATCTCTACATCAAACCCAAATTTAGCGCCAAAAAGCTGCGCATCAAGTAATAGGCGAAAGCCTGCTGCTACTTTTTCATTAGCAATTTCTGTATCCCATGGGGCAATCTTTCCAAGCACTCTGTGGATTGTCATAACAGGAAGTTTACTTGCAGGGATTTCTGCTCCCTTGATACCGGATTTAGCTGCCATTTTCGTGAGCAAGCTTACAATCTCAGCAAATTGAATATTCCTACCTTCAACTTCTAAGATGAAGTCTGCAAGCTTTTTAGCCTCGAGTGAAAGTTTACCATTCGCTTCTAGCGATGCTCGCGTTTCTCCCTTTTTACCTAAATCAATCCGCCCACCGAGCGCGATACCGCTTATGGGAACACCAAAAAAAATAAGAATAGATTCAACTGCTGGATCTAAATAAAGCTCAATTTTCATATCTCCTATTGCAATAAAATTCAGCTCAAGCATATCTGGCATTTTGCCGCCAAAATTTATTCTGCCAGATGTTACGTCCACGCCCCCAAATCCTTGTATTCTAAATGGCTTCTGCTTGCGCCCAAGTATAATTTGAATACCAGTTTGAGCGGTTAGCTTTTGTTCCATCGGAGTGATACTGACCCCTACCTCAATATTATCGGTAGTAATTTTCTTTATGATAGAGCTAAACTCTTTTGGAAAATGTTTCACTTGTGTAAAGTCAATCCCCAATCTTATCGGTACCACCGCTTTGAATTTAACGGATGTCATAGAAGAAATTGAACCTTGCAGATAAATGGGAGCTTCAAAATCAAAGGCTATAGCATCAAAGTCTTTTGCTTTTTTGCGAAGTTCTCCAAGCGCTCTCAGCGGCCCATCAAGATTGAGGCTTGACACAAAATTGAAGCCCTTATCTATCGAATAACCATTTTCATCAACGTATTTAAATGTTGATGCAACAAGTTGTCCTTTTGGAAGCGAAAGCACATCTAATTTTTTAAAGTTGGGAAACATTTGAGAAATTTTGTAATTATCCGGGAGCTCTATAGCTAAGCTATATTGAATTTTCTTGGCAATATCTTGCACAATGTAGACAGTTGCCTTAACGGGAAGATTATTAAATTGTGTAGTTCCCGTAAATCCAAGCCCCGTCAGAATATCTTTCCCCGTAGGAGCAATAAGAAACTTCATGTCTTTGAGAGTCAGATCGTTGTTAAATACCTTAAGCGCTACTGACGGGATATCAATTTTACTTAATTGTTCTCCAATAAGATTACCAAGCTTCGCCTGGTTTTCCTTAAATATATTTTTCAGATGGCCCTTCATTCCTGGAATATAATCTGGATCTTCTGGCTGTGGACGCTTAGTTTTCTTTTTTTCTTTTTCCCGTTCTTGAATTTCTTTTAGTTTTGCTTGATACGCTCGTGGATCTACTTTTTTGAGCCGCTCAAGCTCTTTTTCTTCTTCCCTTTTCTCTTCTGCTGCCTCAATTTTTGCTCTATCTTTCGTGTAGGACGCGCGAGTTGTAGGGTTGGTAAGCACATCACAGACTGCGTTCATTTCGCTTTGATCAGTTAAAAGCTGCTTTCGTACTTGCGTTGCACTTTTAGCTTTTTTGAGTTTTTGTATGATATACGCTTTCTGCCTATTACAAGCTGCATTCACCGATTCTTGACTTGATTTTTCATTAAGGGGATAGGAGTATTTTTTGGTAAAAGCAGGATCAATTGTTGTAAGCCCTTTATTAATTACACCATAGTAGCCGGACTCTTTTCCCTTCTGACTTGGTGGTTCATACAATGGGTTTTTTTGCCATTCAAGTTTCGGCTTTTCGGGTTCTTTTTTCGTTTCTGCGACGAGTTGCACGCTCACGAAGAGTAAACTTACATACAGAAGTAATTGCGTTACACGTCCCTTCATGACCCAACTCCCCCTACTGTTTGGAATAATTCAATTGATTCTCCCAACACCTCTTGCATCCCTTCTGGCACCTCGGAAAAGATTTGTGCCTGTAGCGCTAGCCCTGTTGTAGCAGCGATTGAGCCCGCAATCGCACGTATGGATCGCATTGGATGCCTTAAATCAAATTGCAAGTGATGAAGCGATATTGGAATAGTCCTATCCATAATATTTATTTCACCAATTAAACGAACCAGCTTTGGCAATTTTGCTTTCTTTATTTCATTCCAGCCCCATTGTGCTTTGAATTCTTTCAGCTTGAAAATATCAATGAGTTTTGCACTAACTTCGAGAGCGCCTGTCAGAGCACTCAACGTTTTATCGCCTACCGCTTTCAAAGCTTTCCCGATTTTCGCTTTACGATACCCAATCGCTGCCATTCGTTTTACATTTTTACTCACCTTTGATTCAACAAAGAGTTTTAAAGCTGCTTTATCTTTCAGAAGTTTTGCTTGCTCAAATTTAATTTTCGGCTGGCATAGTAACTGACTACGATATGACCGCTTGCTGCACTGTTCCTTCATTTGTGCGATTCTTGCTTCACGTGCTGCAATTGCTTCCCGCTCTTTGGTTGGATCAATCGTTCCTTCTTCCCATCGTTTTGTTTTTGCATCAATTGCTGCAAGACGCTTTAGGTATGACTCTTTCATGCGCTTCAAATACGGCACTAACTGCTCATTAATTTGTTTGCTTAATTCGCCCATATTTTTAAACCCAAAGCTGAACACCGCTCCTTTCCAATTTTTAAATCCAAGGTCTGGAGTAACGGTTGCAAGCTTCTCATTAAGCGCTGAGTTGAATTTCGCAAGCGCCCGTTTCATGGCATCTAAATCTTTACCATTTAGAGCTTTTTGGGTTGCCTCAAATGTATTCTTTAACTCACCTTCAAGGGTAATATGCGCATCCTTCATTTCTTGTTTTAACTTATCAAATCCAGCAATCAGGATTGGGACTTCAGAAAGCTTTTTTCCTTCCTTCTGTATTTCATGAGGAATCTCTTCTGGCATTGTAAAAATAAGATCTTTTATCCCCATAAAACCTCCTGCATAGAGCTCTCGCGCTAGCTGTGCCCATGTTTTTCTTGCTGGGGTTGGTTTTTTAGCTGCTTTGTCTGCCAGCATTATAGCTTGTTCAAGTAGCTTTTGGCCAAACTTCGTTGGCCTATCTTCAGCAGCTCTTAACAGGAGCATTGCCGCAACCGCGTTTGCATCTTGAGGATTTTTCCATGACAAAACACTTCTTACCTGAGTAATTTTTTCCATGTATGCATCTTCATCAATTTCGTCAGCACGCGTATTCATCGTGATCCCACCAAGAATTGTGTATCCTGAAACCTGCCATTCAAAATCACCTTCAATGGTATAGTTAGCCCACTTAAGGGTTGTCTCCAGCTTCAATCCAAGCATCGGAACCTCCAATACTCCATCCAAGCCGAAGGCACCACCTTTCAGCGCATCTTCTTTTACCGCTTTCAAGCCAGTCGTCACACCTTCTTTTACCGCTCCCAAGCGAGCGGTTATCCCTTCTCTTTTTGGTTTAGTCATACTTTTAAAAAGTTCTTGTGGATTAAAACGCCACTCGATACGCGGTCCTTTAGCAGGATCTTTTGCACTATAAATTTTAATAAGGTCATGTCCTTTTATACTTAAATTCAATGGCGGACTATAGCCAAACCCGGTGAGATTATAACCTTTTTCCTGGTCTTGAATAAATATCCTGAGCCCCGCTTTCTTTTTTAGCAGCTCCATTTCTACTTGAAGACCCAAT
>SDBT01018508.1_pt1 | contig 10945 bp, 8 predicted proteins | sample 2277101 | NCBI WGS metagenome assembly SDBT01 (sample SAMN10404973, study PRJNA504765) | marine sediment metagenome | isolation source: marine sediment core GS10_PC15, 103 cmbsf | place: Arctic Ocean: Southern Knipovich Ridge | collected 2010 | reverse complement strand
CCCAAACCACTATCTGTCACTTGTTTTGTATGGAGAAAAACTCGTGCCAGACGGATTCGTGTAACGGCACACGTTAGCTGTAATTAATTAATTTTTAAGTAGAAAAAAAATGAATTTTAGTTTATCCGGACTATGCCGGTTTTTTTTATTTAATGATAGATTTCAAAACTTCAGCAAAACCAAGCTATAAAAAGTTAAAAAGCATCTTATCAAATTACCTTTCAATCATTTCTGGAGAAATAAATGAGGATGAAAAGAAAAAACTAAAACTAACGAATAAGGTTAGATTGTGTGAGCGTGCAAACGCGAGCCAACGATGTGCATAACGTCCATAGCTCCCATTCACCATTCTATTAAGGGTAGTTTTGCTATCAGAAAAGGCTTCAGCTCCTGTGAAGGGACGATCTCATAAAATAGAAACAACTATAGACTTGAAAGGTGACGAAGAAGGTGTGATTGTTTCATGTGGAGGTATGACTGGAGGATATTCACTGTATATTAAAAACGGTAAGCTACATTTTGATTACAACTTCTTAGACGGGGTGCATTATCATTTGACATCTCCAAAACTACCAAAAGGTTCTACGGATTTGAAATTCAAGTTTATTCTGGATAGATTAAAAATTGACGGCACGCTTAAGCCATGGTCGGGTACTGGTGAATTGTATGTGAATGGAAAAAAAGTTGATGAGGATTATTTCGAAATGATGCATATTTCAACTTACTCACTCGCTGAAACTTTTGATGTAGGCATGGATTCTGGCACACAAGTCGATAAAGATTATGAAGGCAGTCTGTTTGCATTTACAGGAACTCTGGATAAAGTTATAGTGACTCTAACTGATTAATCACTGCTTACAACATTAAATTAATTTATATAAACATAATAAAAATGATTAAAATGATAAAATTATTAAAAAGAATGACCATGATGATCTTAGTTGTATGCATTGTAGGCCCAGTGTATTCACAGCAAACGGGAATTAATATCAATAGCAAAACTTCGATTGATTCTGTGTTATTAATTCCAGAAGGTAGAGTGTTATTGGAGAAGTACTTTCCAGGAATCTCAACATATAGAAAAGAATCTACAGAAGTGAATAAACATTTTATGTTTGGCAGCAGTATTTTAAAACAGGAAATTCCGAAGCTGCAAAAAGAATTATCTGAATTAAAAATCCATAAAAGAAAATCGTTAGATGAAATCGATCGAGAAATGTATAATCCCGGATCATCGCCGCTTGATATTCCGATTGAGAAAATTAAATTACAAAAAGGAGAAAAGTCAATCCTTGTCAGTTCACTCTTTTTCAGTTTAGATGGCGATTGGCAGATGACTGAAGGTGGAGAAGAAACTGAAAGAATAAATAATACATGGAAAGACTTCATCCCGTCAAATGTTCCTGGAAGTGTGCATACCGCGTTGGTAGAAGCAGGTAAAATACCTGATCCTACATTTGGGAAAAATCAAATGATTGCGCGGGAAGAAGGTTATAAAACCTGGTGGATGAAAAAAGAGTTCTCCCGCCCCAAGAATTCATCAAATGAGAAACTTATTTTTGAAGGTATTTGCAATAAATCTGAAGTTTGGCTTAATGGCTCAAAATTAGGAGATCATGAAGGGATGTTTGGCGGGCCAGAATTTGAGATTGGTCACTTAATAAAAGAACAAAATACTCTCATTGTAAAATTAGAAGGTATTCCTAAAGAATTTTTAGATGATAGTTTTTATCACAATGTAAGCTGGAAAAAAACTGTTGTTTTTAATAATGTCTATGGGTGGCACTATTCAATATTACCTTCTTTAGGAATTTGGCGATCGGTCAAACTTTATTCCCAACCAAAGGTCATTATCGAATATCCATTTATATCAACGAAAGACGCTCAGAATGGAATGATGAATCTGGCAATCAAACTGAACGGTCCAAAAGAAGCTTGGCAAGGCAAGCTTGCTGCAACGATTACACCGGAGAACTTTGAAGACCATGAGGAAGTTTTTTATTTTGAAAATGAGATCGATCAATCTCTAGGCGGTTCAAAAGAGATTCATTACCAATTTACAATTCCGAATCCAAAATTGTGGTGGCCGGTTGATTTGGGAGAGCCGAATCTCTACAAAATGAAGTTAAGTTTTAAGGCTTCAAATAGCACCAAAGAAGATATTAAAACCATCATTTTCGGAATAAGAACAATTGAAACAGGCCCTTTACCTGGTGGACCTTTCCCTGAAAAATACAATTGGACCTTTATTATTAACAAGGAACCGCATTTCATCAAAGGAACAGGTTGGTGTACCATGGATCCTCTAATGGATTTTTCTATGGAGCGATACGACCGTGTTTTAACTTTAGCTGCTATGCAGCATGTTCAAATGTTAAGAGGTTGGGGTAGCGGCATGCCTGAAACTGATGAATTTTATGATCTTTGTGATCGCAAAGGGATTCTGGTGATACAGGAATGGCCGACAGCCTGGAATAGTGAGCTCACACAGCCTTATGATGTATTAGAAGAAACAGTCAGGTTAAACACATACCGGCTTCGAAATCATGCCTCACTTGTCATGTGGGGCGCAGGAAATGAGACGAGATATCCTTTTACGAAAGCCATAGATATGATGGGCAAGCTAAGTGTTGAATTAGATGGAACAAGAGCATTCCATCGTGGAGAGCCATGGGGCGGCAGTCTTCATAATTATGATGTTTGGTGGGACAGGCAACATTTGGATAGATATGTAAATCTAAAAGCTGATTTTTTCGGTGAATTCGGTTTAGCTTCTTTGCCAGTTCATGAATCGGTACTACGTTATTTACCGGATGAAGAGAAAACAAAATGGCCTCCTGATGCGAATAGTGCGTTCGCGTTTCATACCCCTGTATTTAATGTTAGTGGTGACATGTCACGATTAAAACAATATGCCAATTATTTTATACCCAAGGACGCAGGTATGGAAGAGTTCATTATTGGTTCGCAATTATCTCAGGCAGTAGGACTAAGACATACTTTAGAAACCGCACGGACAAGATGGCCGTATTGCACCGGTGCGCTTTATTACAAAATGAACGATAACCAACCAGCTGCTTCCTGGGCTACAGTGGATTGGTATGGTGCTCCCAAAATTGGTCATTACATTGTTCAAGATGCATATGAACCCTTACATGCTGCTGTTATTTTTTCAACAATGAAGATGGCCGGAACGCCATATAATTTACCAGTTTTTTTGTTAGATGATGCTAATGCGCTTGAAGACGCATCATGGAAAGTTGTCGTGCGTGCCTATAATGATCAGCTTGTATTAATAAAAGATCCTAAAGAATTTGCTGGTCAGGGATACATTATATCCCCAAAACAACTTGGCGTTTTTCGTTTAACATTCGAAGAGACAGAAACCATACCTTTGCTTATTGTCTCAGAAGTCCACAAAAATAACAAACTGGTTGACCGCACATTTTACTGGACCAATTATGAATATGAAAAAGGTTGTTTGTTTGCACTTCCGGAAACACAATTGGAATTAACAATACTAAAGAATAATCAGGTAATAATAAAAAACACAGACGATTTGCCGGCCGTAGCTGTTGATGTCTCGTGCCCCGGTTATTTAGACACGTTTACAATTTCTGATAACTATTTTTGGCTGGATGCGGGTGAAGAAAAAACCGTTACGGTAAGTGTGACCAATGGATTGACAGTGAGAGCATGGAATTGTAAATAATATATCAATCATATCGTATCATTTTGATCAATATTAAGGTCGCAACCTTATAAATTAATTGTTATATCAGGTTAGAGCCTTATATTATAAAAATATATTAAGGATCGGCCTTATGAAAAAGCAAAAATTAATAATGGAGCAACTTGACAGAAAGATTGTCAGGTATAAAGGACTTGAGGAAATTGTTGTACCGCCAAATGGTTGGATATATTCAATCAGGCAGGCGATTAACATGTCATTAAGACAGTTAGGAAACAGGCTATCTATTACTCCACAAAGTGTAAAAGAAATTGAAGAAAGAGAAAAAAATAGAACTGTTTCTTTAAAAGTTTTACAACAAGTTGCCTCAGCACTTAATATGAATTTCGTTTACGGATTCATTCCCAAGGGTTATTCTCTTGAGAAAATGATTGAAAAAAGAGCCAATGAACTTGCCACACAAATTGTTCAGCGTACTTCCATTAATATGAGCCTGGAGGACCAAAGAAATTCTGATGAGAGGATTAAACGCGCCATAATGGACAAAACAGAAGTAATAAAAAATGAAATGCCAAAATATATATGGGACTAGATCTTGAGTACATTAAGGGGCAAACGCCAATAGAGGAGGAGGAAAAAGAAGAATTAAAGATAAAAACCATCTCAACCAGAAGAGAGCTTAATGAGTTTGAACAAAATAATATTGAGAAATCGGTTGAATGGACTATTAAACAAAGATTCTCATACCATAAAATACTCACAATGGATTTCATTTTAAAAGTTCATAAAAGAATGTTCTCCGATGTGTGGGGATGGGCAGGCACCTTTCGGAAAACTAACAAAAATATTGGTGTTGATAAATATTTGATCCAACAAGAATTAAAAGTTTTACTGGATGATTGTAAATTCTGGATTGAAAGAAAAACCTATTCAGAGGATGAGATCGCCATTAGGTTTAAGCATAGATTAGTTGAAATACATCCATTCCCAAATGGCAATGGTCGACATTCAAGGCTTTGTGCTGATATATTAGTTTCTCATGTTTTTAATAAGCCCGTATTTACTTGGGGAGGAACAGATTTGAGTGAACAAGGAAAATCACGACATAGATACCTGGAAGCGATTTATGAATCAGACCAAGGAAATATTAAACCCTTAATATCTTTTGCACGATCATAAACCAACTTGGGCTAACAAGCGGTAAGTTTAATTGAGTTTGTCACAATTATTGTAAAAGTGTTTTAATTTTTTCTCTCAACACAAATTCTTTTTTTTGATTGCAGCCTTGGGCTCCGGTATGAATAATCCAGGCTAAGATATTAAATACTTACTCCATGGGCTCTGCCTGCCCGGCTCAGACGGGTGGTTATTTTTTACATAACCCAGACCAGTAAAAGGAATTGTTATGAATCAGAGGTTTTATTTATTGAAGCATATCTTTTTAGTTATGTTTTTATTGTTAATAGTCAACGGATTGTCAGCACAGCAGCGGGATGGAAAATTGCTGCGCAGCGAATTATGGCAGCCTTTTGATTCACAATTTGCCAATGGCGATTTTTTTGTTTCACCGAATGGAGATGACAACTGGTCCGGTACTCTGTCTGAACCCAATGCAGACGGTACTGACGGGCCTTTTGCTACAATCAATCGCGCCAAGAATGCTGTACGTGACCTGAAATCAAAAATCTACTTGCCAAAAGCTAAACCCATTGATGCGCTTTACATAGGCACACCACATCCGTATGGAAAAGGGAAAGATATTGTTGTCTTTATCCGTGACGGATATTATACCCTTAAAGAGCCCTTAATTTTTACGCCGGAAGATGGCGGGGAAAGGGTTGAAACGAACCTGCCGTCGGGTGCATTTGAATGGCATCATTTACGGGATAACTATGTAACCTATGCAGCCTATCCGGGTGAAAAACCGATTATTTCAGGTGCGATTCCGGTAACCAATTGGAGAAAAGAAGGTACTACCTGGATAGCACCCTTTGCACACGGGAATGTATCGTCTCTTATCGCCGCAGGCAAAAAACAAACGCTGGCACGAACACCTAATACGGGGTACTATACTCTCCGGAAAACGCCCTCATCAACATCTCAAATTCCCTTCCGATCAGGAGAAATACAAAAATGGCCTGACATGCAGAATAATCGTATCGCTATTCTACTTCGCTGGCGGACGGCCTATAACGCTATTGTAAGTATTGATGAGAAAAAGCAAATCGCCTATTTAAGGGAGCCTGAAGATGGTCCAAAAGGTTTTAACGGTCTTTTGGTCGTACCTCCCCGATACTATGTGGAAAATGTATACGCCTTATTAGATGCACCCGGTGAGTGGATCTTCGACGAGAGTAAAAAAGAAATCAGCTATATCCCCATGGACGGTCTTTTCGATCCCAACACAGTGTATATGTCAGTACCTCACATCACACAGTTAATTCAGATAAAAGGTGACGAAAATACACCGGTTCGGAATTTGAGATTTTATGGATTAACATTTGAAGGGGCAAAAGAAAATTTCCGGGATTTTCCTCATTATTACGATCCCACACCGGGCTGTGTGGCCGTAACTTATGAATACGCTCACAACTGCGAGTTTGTAGAATCAACGTTGCGGGCATGTGAGGGTGTAGGGATGAACATCGATTTGGGATGTTATAAGATGCGTATTTTAGGAAACATATTTGATGGTCTGGCCCAGGGAGCTATAAGTGTCAGAGGTACAGGGGATTTAAAAAACGGAAAACTTATCCAAATAACCAGAGAGACCACGATTTCTCACAATAAATTTTCTGAATGTGGCCATGGTGGTGGAATAACCCTGGTCGTTGGGAATACCCTTCACAGCACCATTTCACATAATTATTTCACAAAATCGGGGCGGCCGTATACACTTGCAGTTGGTGGAGGAGGCGTAGAAGGAAATTTAAGTGGTGATTATCTCATTGAGTACAATCACTTTAATGATGTACAACACGATGCCGATGATGCTGGGGTAATTGTAGTCAATGGCATGTCATTTAACTCTGTTGTCAGGAATAACCTTATTCATCGGGTTCATCGCGGATTTTTTAGTGACAATGTTGCTTTCTGGTTCGACAATATGTCCACTGACTGGACTGTAAAAAACAATATCTATTATGATCTTGAGCAGGGAGATATGAAAACCTGCGGTACATACCTGATCGATAATAACTATTCTGATAATTTTCTTATTGAGCCACCTGCGAACGCTCCTGAGCAATTTATTGAGGGAGATCCTGAGTTCTCCTGCTCAAATATGCGCATTTTCTTTGAAGAAAAACCTGTAAATGATGTGTTGACTGCAGGTTCAGTGGTCAAGATAATGGCAGATGTCTATAATGCCGGTAGCTCGGGCGTGGCGCCGATCGAACTTTCAATCAATAGAAAAATGGTTGAGACAAAACCTTTCCCGGTAATCAGGAACAACACACGAACCGTTGAATTCGATATCAGATTAAGCGATGCAGGTAACCAGGCAATCGCAATTGCTGAAACAAAACCGCAGATTATTTCAATACAAGGGAAAAAACCAACCATTGTGTATGACAAAATTCATGTATCCGAAGAAAGAGTACTTTTAGGAGAGAGTGTCTGTGTGACGGCTTTAGCAACAAACTTACAAGCCAGAAATATTCAGACAACGATTAAATTGTATACGAACAACAATGAAGTAACAAGTCAGCCTATTGAATTGAAAAGTAACGAAACAACAGAAGTTTCTTTTGACATAACACCTGATTTTGGAAGTTATCTTATCGGGATAGAGAACAGCGATGTAGTATCGCTGAAAGTGATGAAGTATAAAGAACTGAATATGGAAGAAGAAAAATTATACACCTATATCTCGTCAAAAGCCAAACCTGCAGATGTAGAGGTATTTCAGAAGGATAATAAATATAAGATAAAAGCAAGCGGCTGGGACTTTTATCATGCGGAGGATGCATACGCAACTGTATATTTAAAGCAGCTTAAGGGTGATTTTATATCAACAGTGAAAATCGTTTCATTTCAAAACCGCACAAATGAATGGTTTAGAGCAGGTCTTTTTGTACGTGATGATATAAGTCAGAGCTTTGATGTCGAGAGAGGGAGTAAAGGTTCTGTTCTCATGTTCAGCACCCCGGGCCGGGCCGGAATTAATTATGATGAATTTGGCGATGGTTGTATGCATAAGGCAAACAGCGAAAATCTTCCTGAGGACACACCTACCCCCATTTGGGTACGTCTGGAGCGACATGGAAATCGTTTTACAGGCTATATAAGTTTAGATGGTAAAAACTGGATGATAAAAAGACAGACAAAAGATATACCCGGTATAAAGGAAACTATAGATCTGGGTCTTGCGGCAGGTTCCTCTGATCAGGAACAGTATTACGTTGAATTTGCGGAATGGAACGTTATGGTAGAGGATAAGTAGGGTATTTTATAGGAAATTATTTTTATGTCATTACTTAGAGAAAAAGAAAAGAAAGCCTGGCATATTACAACGGCAACACATAATTCCAGATATTCGCAACGCATGTTCGATAATCATGTAAAACTCGGAGAACCTGTTTGGTTATCGGAAAAAGAAGAACAGATAGTAACAGAAACCATTGCTAAAATAGTAAAAGAAGATAAACTGAATATATTCGCCTATAATATCTGTGGCGACCATGTACATATACTTCTGGTGTGTGAAAAGGAAGAGCTTCCGAAAATAGTACAGAAAATAAAAAGTATGACGGCACGTGCTCGTAATATCGCTATGGGATATACTATATCATCAACAAGGGAGCATGCTCCCTTGTCGGAAGATGTGCCTGGTTCTGTATCGGTAGCGGGAAAGGAGCATGCTCCTTTGTTGACAGAAAAACAGGGTAGAGGCGCCACACAGGCGCATCTATGGACGCAGAAATTCGGGAAGAAAGAAATTACTACCAAAGAACAACTATACAATACTATAAAATATATCCGGAATAACCGCAACAAACATGAATTGCCTGAACACAAAGGGTTGACAGGGGTAATAAAAGAAATGACCTGCACACCCGAATACAAATAACTATGAATAAAAAGAATCGCAATAATGCACCTCGAAGAAAGAGATTAAATAGAAAACAACGAGTTTCTATTGCAAGAGATTGGATAAAATCTTACAATGGGAATCATATTGTCAGATGCTATGCAAACTGGTTCGGAGTTGATTTGCTTTGTGCAATTATAGAATTAAGAATCGTAGGTCAAAATATCAGCGAAGAATATGAATCGCAAGTACGAAAGTCGGTGAAAGATAAATTTCTTCAAAGAAAAAAAACTAAAGAGAAAAAAGAGTCGGTTGAAATTGATAAAAAATATATTGATGATTGGGAAAGTGAATTTGAATTTATTGCAGGATATACATCAAACGGAATACCATTTGGAATAAGAAAAGATGAATTATGCGATGATAAAAGCAATAACACCAAATAAGGGTATATTAACAAATATCCAACAGAATATTTCCTAAATTTTACCCTTTTTTGCACAATTAAAAAGAAATTAACAAATCGGAGTAAATAATGACAAATATAACCCGCCGGAAATTTATCAGCAACCTGGCCCGCTCCGTAGTTATTTTAGGGAGTTTTAGTCCCTTCGCAGGCAAAATATTTGGCATGGAAAATAAAGGATCCATCCGACGTTACCATATATGTCTGCAGCCCCAGGCAATAAAGGACTTTCCCGAATTGTCTTCGCTGATCCAGGAAGCTGGTGTAACAGATATCTGGCTGGCCGGATTTTTGTATGGGCAGTGGTACCAGTCACCGGAGGAATTAAAAAAACAAGCAAATATTCTTGAGGGCAAAGGTTTCCGGATTCATATTGTCAATGTGCCGTTGGGGCATCCGGGTGCTTCTATTGGGCTCAGTGAAAGCCACAACTTAAATACACCACCAGCACATTGGAAAAATGCCTGTTCAACAGATGGTAAGCTCTACTCTGGTACTTCAATTCACCCGCCAGCGGTAGAAGAAAATGTGCAGGCCGTGAAAGATATATATGCCAAGGGTTTTAAAACGATTTTTCTGGATGATGATTTTCGTCTTGCCCGCTCACCCGGGCAGATTGGCGGTTGTTTTTGTGATGATTGTAAGAATGAATTTCTGGAAGTTTATGGATTTAAAAAGTCTGACTGGGACCTTCTTCTCGATTCAGTAACAAACAGAAATCCGACATTTATTCTTCGACAGTGGATAGACTACTCGTGTAATAAACTCTATGATATGTTTGTTAGGCTCCAGGCAGCGGCACCGGATTTGTCTCTGGGGAATATGATCATGTATCTTGGTTCGGAAAAGGCCGGTATTCCCCTTAACCGTTTTGAGCAGGTTCCCTTTCGAGTGGGGGAGTTGATGTTTGATGACAAATCTTTTAACCGGGTGAAAGGGAAAACGGATGAGTTATTCAGTTCCCTCTTTCATCGTCGTTTTGCCCGGCCCGATCTGGCTTTTAGTGAAAGCACTGCTTATCCGGCCGACCGCCTTTCTGCCAAAAATATGGCCGCCAAACTAAATGTATCCCTCATTTCTGATGTACGTCATACCATGTTCATGAGTGGATTGACCCCATTTCCCGTAACCCATTGGCATACATTAGGTCCGGCTATGAAGAAAAGTGCACGTTTACATGAAAAAATTGCCGGTCATAAGCCAAGAGGTCCTCTCAAACATTTTTGGGGATGGGATAGCCGCTTAGTTGGTAAAGATAATCCCTACAGTTTATTCCTTGCCCTGGGGATACCCTTCGAGGTCGTTGAGGAATTACCTGCAGATGGCTGGGTATTTCTTTCTGATGAAGACGCCCGGGCCGTTTCAGAAGGTAGGCTCCAACCTGTTGCCAATAATCTAGTTGCCCGTCCTGAAAACAAACCGGATAAGGATCCGTTTCATTTTGTGGAGGAAGATCTTGATGATCTCTATACCTTTAAAAAAAGCATCAGGCAGGATTTAAAGGGTGTACCCTATGTAGAACAGGATATTCCTGTTGTGTTTGCCTGGTACCCCACAGCGGATTCTGTATTGGTCTGGAATCTTACACAGGAGAAACAAGAATTAAATATCAGGTGTGATGATCGGATTATCAGCCAGCTTTCGGTGGAGGCTCTTGATGTTGAATTAATCACAAATTTACGCGTGTGAGGGGGCGATAACCGAATCAGAGATTCTGAAAATAATAATCTGGGATAATTTTAAACGAGATAATATT
>SDBT01018507.1_pt1 | contig 10945 bp, 8 predicted proteins | sample 2277101 | NCBI WGS metagenome assembly SDBT01 (sample SAMN10404973, study PRJNA504765) | marine sediment metagenome | isolation source: marine sediment core GS10_PC15, 103 cmbsf | place: Arctic Ocean: Southern Knipovich Ridge | collected 2010 | reverse complement strand
ACAACCTATAACGTCACCTGTAGCCAGATGGATTCCCTTATTCATGGCATCGTAGATACCGTTGTCACACTCTGATATGACCTTTGATATCTTATTCTTGTACCTCCTTATTATCTCAAGCGTACCATCCGAAGAGCCACCATCGACAATAATATATTCAATATCCTTGTAGTCCTGACTAATAACACTTTTAATAGTACCTTCAATGGTTTCGGCACTGTTATAGCAAACTGTTATTATTGAAACTTTCATTGTATTATCCGGTATATCTTCAGTAGTCTTTTATCTCATAAAGAAACGGCTGATGCCCTGAATGATTCTGTCAATATTTTCTATTTCTAATTCATAATACATCGGCAGCCGGACTAGGCAATCGCTATATCTGTCTGAATTAGGAAGTTTCCTTCCATCGTGGCGGTCTTTATAAAAAGGGCTTTTGTGAAGAGATAAATAGTGAAAAATCGCAAGAATGCCATTTCTATTTAGATGTTCAATCAGTTTGGTCCTTTCATTTAAGCTGGCGCATAAGATATAAAACATGTGTGCATTGTTAGTTGAATAATCAGGTATAACGGGGAGATGGATATATCCAGCTTCTTCAAGCGGCTTTAAACCATTGTAATATAAATTCCATAATGATGTTCGTTTGGCCTGGATTTCCTCAAGATGTTCAAGCTGGGCATACAGAAATGCAGCAATAATGTCAGATGGCAAAAAAGAGGAGCCTATATCCATCCAGCCGTATTTGTTAACTTCTCCGCGAAAAAAAGCTGACCGGTTAGTGCCTTTCTCTCTAATAATTTCTGCACGTTTTATGAACTCCTCGTTATTTATAATCAGCATCCCGCCTTCACCTGAAATAATGTTTTTCGTTTCATGAAAGGAAAACGCACCAAACTGCCCCAGGGAGCCAAGAGGTCGGTCCTTATAGAAAGATTCAATTGCCTGCGCTGCGTCCTCAACCACAAACACACCATACTTGCGGGCTATTTCCAGTATTGCGTCCATATCGCAGGCAAAACCGGCATAATGAACGGGAACAATTGCTTTGGTTTTGGGTGTAACAAGTGATTCAATCTGCGAAGCATCTATATGTGGCGTTGTTTCCTTGCTGTCGGCAAATACGATTGTTGCTCCGCGAAGCACAAAGGCGTTTACCGTTGAGACAAATGTATAGCTAGGTACAATTATTTCATCGCCGGGTTGGATATCACAAAGTATAGCCGCCATTTCTAGTGCATCGGTGCATGAGGTTGTTAGTAATGTTTTTTTGAAACCATAGCGTTTTTCGAAAAAATTGTGGCATTTCTCAGTAAAAACACCATCACCAGATATTTTTCCAGATGCGACAGCTTCCTTGATATAATATGTTTCTTTGCCCGTTAAATAAGGTTTGTTGAACGGGATTTTCATGACCTCTCTGCCTTTGTTTTATAATCAAATTTAAAGTTAATACTATAGCCAAAAATGATAGATGAATTCTGATTTTACAATTTCAAACCCACACTTTTCGTAAAGTCTGCATCCGGCGATATTGTTTGCCTGGGTGCTAACTTCCGCAGTCTTAGAGCCTTGTGAAATGAACCATTTTTGAGCCTTACGAACTAAATCAGTCCCTAGGTTTTTCCCACGCATTTTTTCATCAACAGAAATTAGCCCTATTTGCCCATAATCCTGTTTTTTTCTCGCCGTAACCATACCTACAATATTACCTCTGTGTTTTGCAACAAAAACAATGTCAGCCATTGCATTATTTACAGAATTTGTAATCCAAAGCGTGTAGAGTCTTTCATATTGCTCTTTCGAGAATTTTGGATCTACTTTAAACCTGGAAAAAATCCCAGATTGCAAAGCCAGGGAAATTAATGCTGAATCCGGCAAGTGGTTAGTGTATTTACAGATGTTAGTATTCGTTTCTTGAAGAGAATCACTAAATGCTTCGCAAAGGTCCATTTGGTAGGTTATTTTATTGTCTGCGAGAAATCCATTAAACATTTTTGCGGCATCTTGTGAATTCTTATCGGATTGATCACAAGCCCAATATACAAGAGCTACATTCCTATCCTTCAACAATTCTAAATAATATTTGAGTTGGGATTTCGTTAGTCTGTGCGGAATGAGTCTGGCTACAATAAAGCCAAAGAAGTCTGAGTCCCATTTTAGTATTTCAAAAATATTATTCAAATATCTATCCATCCCCATAGTTTATTTATGGTCAGCATTTAAAAGGCATTTAAATAACTTATTGAAGGCTTCTGCCTGGACCCGGTGATGGCAATATCGTAATCCTAAGTCACTGCATTGTTTGGACATGCTTCCAGCCTGCTCGGGGCTTAGATCAAACATATACTTTATCCCATTTGCTAAATCTTCACTATCTTTAAGTTTTGCACGATAACCTGTTTTTCCTGTATGAACCAAATCTGGTGCTACCCCCATTTCAAAAGATACAACAGGCGTGCCACACATAATAGACTCATTGATCATCATCGGGCCGGAGTCTTCGATAGATGGACAGATGAACATATCCGCTGCCTGATATACTGTTGCAAGCATCCTGTCATTATCTAAAACTCCCAGATGCCTGTGCTGAAAGGTGTTGGCAAAAGAGGAACCAATTCTTGATATGTCGCCAGCGCTAACCATCAATATTTTATTGTCATCGTTGCCCATTTGTTCTTTCAAGGATTTCAGGGCTTCAATTAAATAGCGCATTCCTTTTCGTTTTAGATTGATAAATTGAGACCCAAAAAACATTATCTTTTTTTCTGTTGGAAGCCCAAACTTTTTCCTCGCGGTTTCTCGAGGCATTGGCCTAAATATTTCAGCGTCTACCCCAAGCATTATCTGTTCAATTCTCTTTCCATTAAATACCGTAGCTTCTTTTGCTTGATTAGTAAGCCAACCAGTTCCTGAAACAATTGTAATATTCATTTTTTGAATTACATCGTGTTTCTTTTTCCAGTTCCTATAGGACAGATCATATTTTTTGTCTGAGTATAGAGCCGGACACTTTCCACATTGGTTCATATATCCTGTGCACTCCCATGCGTAATGACAACCTCCTGTAAGAGGAGCCATATCCACCAAATACCATATTACAGGGGCACCAGCATATAAATTTAATTGATGTAAATTCTCTACCGTTACAAAATTGGATATCCAATGTGCAACAATAATATCAGGTTTAAAAGGCACCTTACTAAATAGGTTATCAACTCTTTTGATGGGTGAGTGACCGTGATTTTGAAAGTAGTATTCTGGATTGGTCCGCATCTTTAAGAAATATTTGGCGATATCACTCCTGAATTTAAAAACAGATCTGCGCCCACCAAACGGGATAACATCGCTATCTTTGGCTTTCCCACTCATCACCATCATTTTGGAATGTAGACCAAAAGCAAGAAGATTCCGATGTAGACGATATGCTGCTTTGCCTGCGCCGCCAACATCGCTTGTACTTAAGTGTAAAACATTCATATTGCCATCAATTTCTTTGCCATGCTTAGTTAAATGCTGGTTTTCGGACAATTTTTGCATTGTCTTAAGATTTTTTACAGGCAAAATCTATTGCATTTACCATGCCGTTGACCATCATTTCCAGTGATAAATAATTCTTGCAATAAGCATCAACTTGATTAGTGAAATACGCTTTATTTTCTATGACCTGCTTAGCGCAGGCCGCCATTTGATCAATATCGCCATGGGCACAAATAAAACCAGTCTGTTTGTTTGTAATATATTCAATCTCAGGGCCATGAAAAGGGCCATGTGTTGGATTTTCCTGAGTTATTACCGGCAGCCCAAAACTGAAAGCATGGTTAATTGCGAGTCCAGCTGACTGAGGGATTAATATGACATCAGAGCAATACAAATATCTGGATGAAATCTCCCAATCAGTAATTTCACCTGTAAAAATGACATTGCCTTGTTTATCTTTTTCCGCATAAGCAAGAAGTTTTTTCTTTTCTGGGCCATCACCAATAATAATCAAACCTGTGTCATGGATATGCTGCCTAAGCTTGCGGTACACTTCGAGGACCTGATCAGCACGTTTTGAATTTAGTAATCTGCCAATAAAGCAGAGATAAAACTTCTTTTCTAATCCAAGTGCCTCTTTTATCTTTTTTTTGCCACTACATTCAAGTTGACTTCTTATTTGAAAAAGAGTATCCGTGTCTAAACTGTTTCTTGCCACAAAAAGTTTTTCAGGATTTATTATAGCCGCAAGTTCCTGCTTAATGCCATCGGTGTAGCAGATATAGGCATCAGCTTTGCGTATCAACTGTCGATGTATTTTGTCTTTCAAAGCATTGCTTTTAGAAACGCTTCTTTTCCTGCTGCCGCCGTGACCCCACAATATAAAAGGAATATTTTTGATTTTGCAATAGACAAATAAAGGGTAGCAAGAAAGTATTCTTGGCCCATGTTCACATATTACTGCCTCAGGAGTGCCGTATTGATAAAAAGCTTTCCAGAAATTTTGCCAAACGGCTCTTTCGCCACACAGCCAGATATTTTTGAGTTTGACTGTCTGGAAACTTGCGTTTTCATATATATCGTCATTGAAATACAAGCCTCTGGGCGACTGTCCGCTGGCAAAAACTAACTTGCCGCCAAGTTTCGAGTTTAGCCTTTCGAAAACGGGTAGCCGATAGTTAGTTTGTATTCTTTGAAAAAGAAAGATCATGCTAAATTCTGCGACAAATGAATGTTATTTCTTTATTTCAAACTGATAAATAAAATTTGTACAATAAAATTCATCATGATGCCTTAAAGGCAATTGATAGCTGGTCTTGGTAAGCCAGCCAGGCAATGGCACCCACCAGCCCTTCATTATACCTTTCTCTAATACAAATCCCTTATGCTCCATGAATTCAACAAACTCTTGAAATGTGAAATTGTTGATATGATCGGGATGCGATCCTTTGCATTTGTATTTGTAACAATAATTGTTTGGTATACTGCACAATAATTTCGCATTTGGCGAGGCAACTCGATGTATTTCGCTTATAGCTTTGCCGAGATCGGGAACATGTTCTAACACCTCGCACGAAACTATCAAATTTACTGAAGATGACTTCAATGGGATATTTGTTGCAGATGCCAGCGCAATATTAGTATTCCTGTCGGCTTGTCCAATCCGTCCCAAATGAAAGGTGGATAATGAAATATCAAAAGCATTATAGCAAATGTGTTTTGGCAAAAACTTCTTAAACTCCATATTGCCACAGCCAACTTCAAGAAATACAGTATCGTTGCTAATTATTTCTTTAGCCCATACAGTAATCTTTCGATAAATAAAACCATCTATTAAGAGGTTTTTTTGGATAGAGACAATGGGCCAGCAAACAGTTTTCAACAACTGTTTTATTTTGGAATTGTGACGGAGCACTGTGTTGTTGGTGTTTTCCTTGTAAAGCCTATCATCACAGCTTAATTCACAAGAACCAACAACTAATTTATGATTTGTCTGCCATTTCAATCTGCTCATTTTTGAGTACTGATATTTAAAAAACTAAGTAACTTCATCTACGGGTTGAAACCTGTAGAATTGCGGCGGAATATTAAACTGTCCTTTTAAAATAAAAATATTCCTTAATTTAAGATAGCTTTTTTGTGAGAAGTATGCTCGAATTATTTTTTAGGTTGTCAAGGCATGCGATAGTCCCCATACAAATATACAGTTTTGTCTGATTTGCAATGTGACCAGAAAACATTGCATGCATTAAAGTGTAAACAAACAAAGCCAAAAGCACCTTCATTAGAATGTGTAAATTTGACAGATGCTTATTTTTCAAAAAAATGGCGGCTTTGAGTACAACTGTATAGCACAATGGTATAAATATAAAGAGGCCTAAAATGCCAAATTCGGCAGCTACTTCCAGGATTATATTGTGGGGGAAAGATGATATACCGTTATAATTACCCATACCTATACCTAAAAATGGATTTTCCACAAAATTCCTAATCGCTTCCTGCCACTGAACTGCTCTCATATTAATAGAATTTGTTGTGTCCTTAGATGCAGTTGAAACACTTGCAGTTGGCACAGTTGACACACTATTGAAATAAAAATTACGCATATTTTCCGGAAGTGATACACAATAAATGCCAACAAGAACCAGAAAAATAAAAATAGACAACAGTTTTGCCTTTGTATTCACTTTGCCTATGACAAAGAGATAGAAGCAGCCTGCGACCATAAGAGATACTATCGAACCCCTTGAACCGCCCAATAAAACGAACCACCCAAAAATCGCGATTAGAAGCATTTTTTTCAGATTAAATTTGCGGTCTTCAAGCATTGTTACATATATGATCAAGATCGAAATTGCAAAAGTTTCACTGAACAGAATTGGATTTGTAGCATTTTCAAAGTGATACATTGAAAACCGCAATCTTAGCTCAGGAAGGTTGGTGAAAAATAATTCATAACATGCTGGAACGATCAGGATTGCAGGTATTAAAACGCAGTACCTATAGAAATTTTTAATCCTTTCTTCTGAAAGTAAAAAACGACCGCCACAGTACGGTATAATAGCAAGAAACGGTGCATAAATAAGTTTTTTGTTGGCATAATCATTCTGTGTGGGAGAAATAAAATAACTTAAAAAAAACAGCAGGAAAAACAAAGAGAACAGCACGTCGACAACTGAAACTCGAAAAGATATTTTTTTCCGTATCAGCGATAACATCTCTGCTAAAACAAAAGAAAATCCCAAAAAAATGTAAAATGATCCAGTTAGAATAGTACTTGTTTGATATCCCAACTTGTAGACTGCATAGAAGTAAATGAGTGTGCCATTAAATAGAATAGCCAAGGGCAATTCAGGGTTTGTGATAAATATGATAAAAGCAAGCGGAATAAGCATGACGGCAGCTAATAAAATGGCACCGTATAGTGTGGCAGCCACAACAAAAGTTACTAATGCTGCTATTAGGAAATACTTTAGTTTTTTTTGAGTATTTGCTGAAATCATTATGTTAGGTTGATTTTATTTTAGAAATTTTGGCATCAAATAATGTTCACAATTATGCTTTTCTGGCAAGAATTAATGGTCTGTTGTTGTTACCAGGAATACAATCATCTGTTGCTACTCCAAGGATTCTGACTTCACCGAATCCCTCGCGAATCAAGGTAGTTTTGACCTTCTCAGAATCTGTCTTCGCATTTCCTTCAAAATACAAAACGCCATTTGAAACTTGTGAAAGAAGCTTGAAAAACCTCTTATGCTTTTTAACATGAGCTTCTACTGCCAAGCAGAAAACTACATCGAAAGGTCCTGGCAAGGATGAAGCATTCAATCGGTCTATATCAGCTTGAATAAAGTTGACATTGCTCAACCCGTTGTAAGCGGTCAACTTCTTAGCAATTTCTGTTTTTTCAGCATCATATTCAATTCCAAATGACATCAGAGGCTTGTATTGTTGCGCCGTAAAAAGCACACCGCCAATATTGCTCCCAAGATCTAAAATACTCTTGCCACAAAGATCCTCTTTCCGAATTCCAAAATGTTCAAATCGCACTTCAGAGTCCCGCTGTGACTCGTCTGGTTTGACAGAGAAATATGGCAACTCGAATGAAGAATAGATTCGTCCTGCCCCACAATAATGTCGTTTTCTTTTTGTTTTAAAAGTTTTGCACGCTTGGCGCAGCTCGTTTTTTAGGATTTTCAGGAATTCTTCAAGTGCATACTCTATCGGAACTCCCACGACATGCTGGAGTGAAAACTTAGGATGTTTTACAGAAATGTAACCCATATTGCCTGTAAAAGCCGGTGATTCAAGTCCCTGTCCCGTAATGTCATAGGACAATGGAAACGCGGGACGTTTTCCCTCTGGATATGCTTTGAGAAATTCAAAGTCAACAAGCTTGAGCTGGCCATCTATCCAGAAAAGATTCTTGACGTTAAAATCTCGATGTGCATATCCTGCAAAAAAAATATCGAAAAGTATAGATATGGCTTGCCTTGCAATCTCGATTCGCATTTGTTCACCAAGCTTTGGCCCAATTATATCTAGCCGCTTTTCCTTAGGAAGAAGAGGTGAGACAAACCACAATGGCCCCATGCTTATAATTGGCACCTTCCAGTGCTGCTCACCAAAAAGCTGATTGGCAAGCATTTCGTTATGAAAAAATTTCGCACTGGCTTCGGTGTCTTTGAACGCCTTCTTGAAGTATTTGCCGCCATTAATTTTTATCTTTCTGGCAATAGCTCGACTACCTACGTTAATAAAAGTCGGTATTAGTTGAAGTGCATCACGGCGGACCATATAAGGATCCCTGTATCTTCTAAATATCTGGCCAAATAGACTTTTCAAAACCACGGTATATTCCCTATTCTTAACCCTACATATGTAGGGCTGTTTTACGTAGTTGCCAGGAAATGCCAGTACATGCCGGGGCATACAGTCAGGCAATACCCTTTTACGCTCAAGTGTGTATAAATGGTACCCGGCTTTTTCAAGAATCTCCACAACTTGCTGTCCAACCTTCTCACCGTGCAACTCAATCAGAAATCGAGGCGGATTTGGCCCACTTAAGAGTGTATCAGCTCCTCGTAATGCCTGGATTTCAGCACCTTCGATGTCCATTTTTATGAAGTTGGGCTGTCGAGAGGTTCTTACGAACTCATCCAGCGTAATAGACTTGACAGACTTGACAGCTTTTTTCTCAAATTCTCGGGTTCCTATGTGTGCGGTGCTTGTGTCTGGTCCTTCCCATAGGCTGACTTCTCCGATGAAGTCCGAAATAGCAGCCTCTACGACAGTGCAGTTTAAAACACTGTTCAGCAGTAATTGCGGCTTGATTGCTTCGATGTTTTCGGCCAAGGGCTCAAATGCTAAAACATATCCTTTTTCACCTACCTGCTTGCTCCCCAGCAGCGAAAAAAAACCGGCATTTGCTCCGAGGTCAAAGAAAACTTCCCCTTGCTTAAGTTCGCGAACCAGGCATTTCTGGATCTCCAGCTCATAGGTTCCAAGCCAGTATCCGTTGAGGTACCGGTGGCTTCTTTTCCATTTGTATCCGGCCAAATACCCACTCTTTATGTTGACAACAGAACCTTCCCTGTATAGACGTACAAATCTGCGCAAACAGGATCCCACAAAGGGAATCTGTCCCAACTGAGATAACAATGTTGCTTTACCTGTAAGATTGGATTTATGCAACCGCTTACACATAGATCTTACACATACTATTCAAATCACTACATTCCACCATAGTATTGATTAGACTGAATATTAGTCAAAAACGTCCTTGTCTAAAGTCAATGAACGAACAGAGACAACGAATTCAGAAATCACGTTCATGCCTTTATCCACAAAGCCGTATCCCATACGCCATTAGTAGTCCAAATACTTTGCCAATTTGCCACCATCTTTGAGAACTTCTCCCATTGCACAGAAGCAAAACCGTCTTCGTAGCTCCTAGAGTTGGGAGCACGAGATTTTTGCTTCCGGGGTAGACAAAGTTCGGAGTTATCAACAATAAGGATCCCTCCAGCCCTGAGTTTATCCAAGCAAGCCAGCGCACAATGGTCTCTGCAAACCCCATCAATCAAACAAAAATCCAAACTACCGGCACTGATATCCCGTATCACATTAACATAATTACAATCACTTATGCCCTCTTTGCCATCAAGCAAAAGTCTGTAATCAACTTTATTGATTAGGCCTCGACAATACAACTCCTTCTCAATAGTTGTCGCCCAAGCAGGATCGTGTTCGACACTAATTAGTTGCGAAACTCTCATTGCAAACCATACTGTGCTCCTACCTGATCCCCATTCAATCCCTTTGTATGTCGGTTTCAGCCAGCTATTGAGTATCCTTACTGCATCTGCGCAAAGCCACGGATAATCAGGATAGATACGTTCGGAGAGCATCAGTTGTAGTCGATCAATAACATAACGTGGTTTCCAGTGACGAAATAACCTGCCGGACATTGTTCCCTTCCTTGTTAAAGATAGCTAATAAGTATATATACCAATGGTCTATCAATTTCCTGCGTATCTACAGATTCTAATAGCTGTTTCGCGTCAACAAAATTCTACAACACTCTGAATAACTAAAGTTTTCCTATAAGATAAGAAATAAAAGGTCTTGCACCAGCTAAGATAGAATCTTCGTTGTATTTTTGATAACCAGCATAGCAAATAATAAAACATGCTGTGTATGAGAGCGAATTAGCTAAGGCAGCTCCATTTATGCCAAGCCGAGGTATTAATACGATATCTGATACTATCAAACATAAAAGGCCGGATATTGTCGCAGCAGGAAGATACAATGGGTACCCCTTACCCGCCAAATTAGCTCCTAAAGCCGCAACTCCGCTCTGCATAATAACCCGAGGAAGCAAAAGGAGCAGGCAAACTTCTACACCGGCAAAATCTTTCCCTATTATATTTGAAATAAAATTTGGGAATATTGTAAGGGCCAATATTAAAAACAATCCCAGCAATAAAGCTATAATAATCAATGAATAAAAAAGATAGACGGTTCTCCTTGTATGCCCTTCTTCATTGCTGGCAACCATGGGTTTAAGAAGCGAAGAGGACCAGTAAGGTATTTTGGTAATCATCTCTGCACCTAACAGGGCTATTGAATAAACACCTACTTTTCTAAGAGATAAAAAATACCCTACGAAAAATAAATCCAATCTATACAACAGCAGCCCCGCTATGTTAGCGATAAAGCCCCTGAAACCCACACTGAATTGGCTTAAAAAAGAAACTCTGTTTCTTGTCTTTCCTTTTAATCTGTACCACTCAGAAGACACTAAGACAAGACCATAGAAAAACATAAGGCCATGCCCTACGATATAGGAAATAATAGCAAAAAACAGTTTATCAAAGTTATGAGGGAGCAAAACCGTCAAAATAGAAAAAATGAATATTGAAATGCCAAGACCAAAGGCAAACAAATTATAGTAAAGATACTT
>SDBT01018506.1_pt1 | contig 10945 bp, 9 predicted proteins | sample 2277101 | NCBI WGS metagenome assembly SDBT01 (sample SAMN10404973, study PRJNA504765) | marine sediment metagenome | isolation source: marine sediment core GS10_PC15, 103 cmbsf | place: Arctic Ocean: Southern Knipovich Ridge | collected 2010 | reverse complement strand
CTCCCGCTTCACTTTAATTGCTGCCGCCAACCCCTGCCCCTGCGGCTATCATCTCGCGCCGGAAAGAGAATGCACCTGCGCCCCTTCTCAAATTGCCTCTTATCGCAGAAAACTATCGGGTCCCTTAATGGACAGGTTTGACATTTTTTGTTGGATTCCTTCTTTAAAATACGATGATTTAATTGCTCCGGATAAAGAAAATTTAAGCTCAGAGCTTAGAGCCAAAATTGAAAAAACAAGAGAGGTTCAAAAAGAAAGATTCAAAGAAGAGGGAATTTTAACCAATTCTGAAATGAAAATTCCCCAAATAAAAAAGTGCTGTCAAGTTGACAGCGCCTCTCAAACTATTTTAAGAAAATATGTTGATTCGGGAAAGCTTTCGGCTCGCGGCTACCATCGGATTTTGAAAGTGGCTCGTACAATGGCTGACCTGGAAGGGAGAGAGAATATTTCTTTTAATGATATCGGCGAGGCCCTGAGCTATCGCCTTAGGGAAAGTGATTGAACGCTCAATCACTCAATCACTTAATCACTCGATCACTTAATGACTCAATTGCCAAGTTCGGTGCCTGCCGGGTAAGAAGCAAAAGGATTTTTGGCAAACCTGACATCAAAATGTAAATGGCAGCCGGCCGAACCTCGAGGAACAGTTAAGCCGCTGTGACCGACATAGCCGACAATTTGTCCTTGATAAACTTTTTGGCCGGGGCTGACGGCAATTCTTGAAAGATGGCCGTAAAAAGTTACTACTCCGTTAGCATGCAAAATCCTGACGTAATAGCCCGAAATGTTGAAATAGCCGGTTCGTTGAACCTGCCCTCCGGCCGCCGCAAAAACCGGCTCCCCGCACCCTCCATTGCCAAAATCTACGGCATTAAACCAATGAAGTCCCTGAGTAATTCTGCAGAGTGAAGGGATGGGACAGATAAAATAACTTTGCGACAGAGGAACCTGGACGTATTTTTGTAAATTTTTCGGTTTTTTGCCGCCGGGAATAATCAAGAAATCACCGGCGTAAATCCTTGCCTCGTCTATCAGCATATTAAACTCAATCAGAGCCTCCATATCTGCTTGGTAAATTTGGGCAATTTCACCCAAGGTATCACCCTCTCTGACTATGTGTAAAATTCCGGAGACCGGCAGAATAACTAATTTCTGGCCAATTTTAAGTAAAGAATTACTGCTTAAATTATTTGCCCAAAGCAAGGTTTCTAAAGAAATTCCAAATTTCTCAGCAATTGAAGTTAAATTGTCTCCCTTAAGAACAACATATTCTTCTACCTCCTTTTTTTCAGGAACTTCCCCTAATGCTCCCAGCACCTTTCCGGAAACTAAAAAGGCCGGGGCAACCGGCTCCAATACTGTATTGCTTGTTATATTCAAGTCCAAAGCTCTGCCAAAATCTTTTGATTCGGCAAATAAATATTGAGTTTTATCTAAAACGTCTCTCTTTAATGAAAAAGATTCTTGGTCTTGAGAAATAAAAAAGAAGAAAGTTAGAGAAAGACAAACCGCAATAACTCCAAAATAGAAAAGTGGAAACTTCCAAAACCTCATATATTTAAAAAATAACTTAAAAAACGCTAAAAGTCAATTTTTTATCCACACCCCTATTTATCCAAACCCCGACAATGAACCTTACTTCAAAAAAAGTTATTAAAAGTTTGCTCAGAAGTGAAAAAATTCGCCCTTCAAAGAGATTGGGTCAAAACTTTTTAATATCAAGTTTAGTTCTTGATAAAATTGTTAAAGCATCGGAACTTGAACAAGAAGATATTGTTTTGGAGATAGGGCCGGGAATTGGCACTTTGACCTGCCAGTTAGCCAAAAAAGTAAAGAGGATTATTGCTGTAGAAAAAGACGGGAAGCTAATTTCTATCTTGGAGCAAGTTTTAGAAAAAGAGGAAATAAAAAATGTTGAGATTATCCAGGAAGACATCCTAAAACTAGAAATTCAAAATCCAAATGTCAAATGTCAAATTCCCGATTGCAAAGCAATCGAGGATCCTCGACAAAGTCGGGACAAATCCAAAATCCAAATTCCTAAACTTTATAAAATTATCTCTAACCTTCCTTATAATATCGCCACTAAAGTCATCAGAAAATTTCTGGAGATTGAGATTCCGCCTAAACTTATGCTCTTAATGATTCAAAAAGAAGTCGGCCAGAGAATCTGTTCCTTTCCCCCAAAAATGCAAAGGTTAGCGGTTTTAATCCAAGCAGTAGCTGAAGTAAAAATTTTAGAGATTGTCAAAAAGAAATATTTCTGGCCCCAGCCAAAAGTTGACTCGGTCATTTTAAAAATCGTCCCAAAAGTTCATTCTCTTAAACTTCACGATCGTGAACTTTGGCAGAATCAGAAATTATTCCAAAAAATAGTTAAAGCGGGCTTTTCCCAGCCGAGAAAACAATTAATAAACAATTTTTCAAAAAGTTTGGGTTTTTCCCGAGAAAAAATTAAAAGCTGGCTCCAGCAAAACAACATCTCTCCTATCCAACGAGCAGAAAGTTTGAGCTTGAACGACTGGTTCAATCTTGTAAAAACCTTTATTCCTCGTTGACTTGATGACTCATTTTGTTTTTTTTGTTATAATTACAAGTGAAGAAGAAATTCAAGAATAAATTATTGAATTTCGACTGAACGAAGTAATTTCAAGGTTCTGCGAAGCAGGTTCTTATATAATAATCTAATGGGTAATTTTTTAAAAAAGTTATCTTTGCCAAAAATCTTCTCAAAAAAGCAGATAGTTTTTCTCTTTCTGCTCTTTTTAATTTTTGCTCTCTTTCTGCCTGCTTCTTTCACTCGGGCTCAATGGTGGGGACCTCTCGTTAAACCTTTTGAAGTTGGTATTGGTCTTTTACTCCAACTTACTTTGCTTATGGCGGAAGCAGTCCTGGCGCTCGGAATTGTTTTTCTTGGTTGGATTGTTAACTGGACCACCAGCGGAGGACTTTCTCTGACTAATCCCGCTAACAACAAAATTATTGAAACTGGCTGGACTTTAATTCGTGATTTTGCCAACATCGGCTTTATTTTGGGCTTAGTTTACATTGGTTTAGCTACTGCTTTAGGAATAGTTGGTTTTCAAACAAAAAAAATATTCGGCTGGCTTTTATTAATGGCTCTGGTAATCAACTTTACTCCGCTTATTTGCGGAATAATAGTTGACGCATCTAATTTAGTTGGAAAATTCTTTATGGAGGGAATGGCTAATTGGAGCACCTTAATAGACGTATTTTCAATTCACGGAGGGGCGTTAATGAGAATGCTTTTGGGTCCGCCAAGCATCCAATCTATTCTCATATTTCTTTCTCTAATAGCCTTTGGTTTTATTGCTGGATTCACCTTGCTCATCTTTGCTTTTTTGCTTTTAGTCAGGATAGTGGCTATTCAGATTTTGGTAATTCTTTCTCCTTTAGCTTTCTTGGCGCGTATTTTCCCTAAAACTAAAAGTTATTTTGATACCTGGTGGAATCAATTTTTACAATGGTCGTTTATTGGGGCAATCGGCGGATTCTTTCTTTATCTCAGCCGGGTTGCCCTATACCAAGCGAAAACAACCGACCTCTACAGGATTCCCACCCCCGATGACCCTACCGGAGGAGTTCTTGGTTCTTTGGCGCCGCTTTTTGTAGTTGTTGTTTTTCTTATTATCGGGCTCTATATTACCTTGCAAACCAGCGCTATGGGCGCCAATTATGTAATGGGTGCAGCAAAAACTGTCGGCAAAAAAATACCCAAGGGAGTGAAGTGGGTTAATGAAAGGGTATCAAGGAAAGCAAGACAAAAACTTGGGACAGCAATGGAAGGAGCTAAGGGACCAATAGGAGGAGCTAAAGGAGAAGGTCGGTTGAAACGTGTACTGAAATTCGCTCCCAGAACTTTCTCTTGGGCAATGAGAGGAACTGGAGCAACTAGACAATTATCGGCAGGGGCGGCTGAGGCCTACCGAGAAGATATTGAAAAAGCCGAAAAAGAAGCTAAGGGAAAATCTCTTGAAAAACAATTTGCTGGGTTAAAAAGTAAACTTCCTTCGGTAAGAATAGGGTACCTACGAGCAGCGATTAAAGATAAAAATATCAAAGACATAAGAAACTTACCAAATTTCAAAGAGAATGATATTGAGAAAGTAATGAAACAAACACTTAGGATGTCTCCTTCTATGTTTGGAGATATGAGAGATGAATTTCCTAAACTCGCTACGAAATTAGCTGGACCGATAGAGGAAGGAGGAATGAAAAAATTATCACCATTTACGCTAAAAAGAGCTGGTATTGATTTCGGTCCCGAAGATAGAGAGGCAGGATTTGAGAATTTATTTGAAAAAATAATAGGCACAATAAAACCAAGCAAAATAGAGCAATGGGATTTTTCCACGATGAAAGAAGCTGCTCAATCAAAGGCGGCTCATAAATTCTGGACTGGCACTCATTTAACAGAGGGAGCGAAGGCCTTTGGTGGTGCTTTCTTGGGACTTTTTCACGAAAAAATGACTAAATTGGGAGAGCCCTTTTATGAAAAATCTAATCCCCGTCTTCATAAATATCTCGGAAGTTTAGCGGGTCAAAGTTTGGGGATGGGATTTAAAGAGAAAGAGAAATTTAAGAAACCAGAACCAGCGCCAGCAACTTATATACAGCCCTGGGAAGAAAAGAAAAAAAGAAAGGAAGAAAAGCGAGGAACGAAACCATCGGCGAAAAAAGTGAAAGATACAAAAAAGGAGAGGGGGGAAGGAGAAGAGTATGTCGGAGGAAAGGGCCCAACAGATTAAATTGAAAGATAAAATCAAAACAAACAAGGGGAGCTTTTCTCTAAAAAAGCTCCCCTTTGTTATCTATTTTATTCCTATCGCAATCTCCTTAAGCTCAGTGGTTGAAAGTTTTCTCAGCATATCTATCAAGTCTTTTTTAGAAAACCTCTGTTTTGCCAATTGTCCATCCTTTGAGGATGCTTTTCCAAAACCTCCCAATGCTTCGAGAATCTTTAGGTCTCTCAGTTGCTCCATGGTCATTCCCTTGCCCTCTACTCCTCCTACTACCAGAGCAGCTATCTCTTCCGGGACCCCTTTTTCTGTATAACCTTCCATTTTTCGCATAATGGATTTTTTTTCAAAAACAGCTGCTTCTGCCTCCTTTGATTTTATCTCGGGACTTTTCCAGGCCTTCTCTGTATCTTCGGGAAATTTAACTCTGGTGATTTCAATGTCAAGACATTCTCTCGGCGTTCCACTTTCGAAAAAGGGATTTCCTTCTTCGCTGATAAGATAGTTCTTGATTTCCTTCTCGATTTCCGGCTTTTTCTCTCTGCACTCTAAAGAAGTTTTGGCTGACATTATATGTCTTACTCCACCTACTACTCCTCCCTTAAAAAATCCTCCCAATTCGTCTGTAACGCCCTCTCCCATTGGATCTTTAACCGGTACTCTGTAATAGGCCTTCATTAGTAACTCTTTGCCCATTATTTTTACCCAGGCCAAGCCCTTTTCTTCTAATCCTTCTGTATTCAGTTCTGAGCCGGGAGCGAGAGTTTTCCGAGCTTCCTCTGTGGGTACCGGGAAAGAATATGTTCTCTCTATTCTTGGCCATCGGAAATAAACTACTATTCCGACTTCCATTGATTGACTACTCAGGCTCTGCTCTTTATTTTCCCTTGAATACAATCCTTTTTCAATTTGATACTCCATTTTATACTGACCGGTTGGAAACTCTTTCAAGTCTTCAAAGGGACGAAGAACGAGACAGAGACCAGTTCGTACAGCAGCTATTGCCCTGGCGAATCTTGTCACCACTGCCTGAGAAGGGACTTTTAAAGTCCCTACTACTTTAAAGCATGTTTTTGCCCACCACAAAAGAGACAGAAGAATAAGAAAAACTATGACTATTTCTATCACCTTTTCTACGGGAGCAGAAAATGGCAGCGCCTTCAGAATTCTAGGTATGACTATCCTCCAAACTACAAGTTCTATCCCGCTTGCCATAATCAGCAAAATCACAAGTCTTGTCCAAAACCCTTTTCCCGTTTCTTCCCCTCTCTTCTCTTTCATTTTTTTCAACATTTTGTTGATCTTTTCAATTCTCCTTAGATAAATACCTATCACCCTGTAGAAAACCGCAATTAGAACTATTAGAACTACGGTAAGTATTAACGCTACTGTTAACCACATTTTCTTCACCTCTTATATTATTTTTTAAAAGATCTCTCCGAGCAAACTCGGAGATCAAGAATGAAATTCTTTATTTTCTTGACGTTTATATTGTATCATATCAATTCATTTTTGTCAAATTGCACTTTGGATTAGAATCTGAGCCCTCCTCCTCCCCCCTCTTGTTTTATTGCTCTTTACTTTGTAGTAAAATTAAAAAATGGTAAAATAATACAATATGGCTCAATATTCTCAAGAACAACTTTGGAAGATTTTTGAAGCCTTGCCCGATGAGTTGAAGGACGCGCTTTTAAGTGAGGATACGGCAAACACTATTCGGGAAATTTGCCAAAAAAATGAGGTTCAAGAAAAAGATGTGCCGCGGATGGCTGCTATGGTCGGAGATACTTTAATGGGGCTTTTGCCGCCGGAAGATTTCTCAAGAAGATTAGAGAAAGAATTAGTTATAGACAAAGAAAGGGCTGAAAAAATTTCGCAGGGAGTTAACCGACTTATCCTGTTCCCGGTTAAAGATAGCCTGGTTGATTTTTACAAAGAAATCAGTTTTGCTCCAGGGGGAAGGATAATAAAACCGGAGATGAAAGAAAAAGTAATGCCCGAAATTAAAAAAGCCAAAGAAAGAGAAAAAAAAGAGAAAATTCCCAAAAAAGAATCTTCCCAAGCCGACGTTTACCGTGAACCAATTGAATAACTATGCAGTTTCAAGTGCCGAAATTTTTAGAAAGAGAATCAAGGATTATGGGTACTTTAACCTTTAAGCAGCTTGCCTATTTTGCGTCAGGGGGGTTGGTTTTGCTTATTCTTTACTTTCTCCTGCCCTTCTATGCCTTTTTAATTTGCTCTTTTCTTGTTGGCGGCGCCACTCTTAGTTTAGCTTTCGTGAAAAGAGAAGGGGTGCCGCTTATTCAGATAATCCCTCATTATTTCGGCTTCTTTGTTTCTTCAAAAACTTATCTCTGGCAAAAAAAAGAAACTTTAAGCCCGATTAAATTGGTTGAGAAAAAAAGAAAGGGGGAAAAAGAAGAGGGGAAAGAGGAAGCTCCTTTGAAGATTTCTCCGGAGAGCAAGTTAAGACGGCTGGGCTCAAAGTTAGAATTTGGAACAAAATAATTTTAGAAAAATATGCCTAAAACTCCCACCCAACAATTTTTAGAAATTAGCCAGATTAAAGAAGGAACGATTATTTTGAAAAACAAAAGCTTAAGGGGGATTTTAATGGTTTCTTCCATAAATTTTGATTTGAAATCAGACGAGGAGCAAAAAGCAATTATTTATCAGTTTCAAGCTTTCTTAAATTCTTTGGATTTCTCCACCCAGATTATCGTCAGGTCAAGACGCTTAAATATTACCGGTTACTTTGACAAATTGAGGGAAATGGAAGAGAAGCAGGAAAATGAACTTTTAAAAATTCAAACCATTGAATACAGAAAATTCATTGAGAGTTTGGTTGAGGAGGGAACAATTATGAGAAAGGAATTTTTTATCATTGTCCCTTATTCTCTTTCAGAAATTGTCGGTCCCGCCAAAACGCTTGTTAAGAGCCTTTTGAAAAAGGTAGGGACTCCTTCTTTAACCGAGGAAAACTTCAAAAGGTGCCGGGAGCAACTCTGGCAGAGAATGGAGTTTGTGGCAATCGGTTTAAGGCGCTGCGGATTAACCGCCGTACCCTTAACAACTCCTGAGTTAATTGAACTTTTCTGGAGCTGGTATCATCCAAAAGAAGCTGAATTTGGCTACTATCCGGAAATTTTACCAGAGCTTATCAAGTAATCCAGTCATCCAGTCATCGAGTCATTAAGTCATTGGGTCATTTATGAAACTGCCGTTTGTAAAAAAAGAAAAAACAATCAGCCATCTGGAAGTTAAACCGGAAGAAATTAAGGTTGAAGACATTATCGCCCCCTCTTCGGTTGAAGTGAAGCAGAATCTTTTAAAATTGGGCGAAAGATTGAGCAAATCTTTTTTTGTCTTCTCTTACCCAAGATATATTTCTACCGGCTGGCTTTCCCCGGTGGTGAACTTGAGTTATCCAATAGATATTTCTCTTTTTGTCCATCCGATTAATTCAGGGGTTATCTTAAAACAACTTAGAAGAAAACTTACCGAAGTTCAAGCTGAAATTATGGAAAGGCAAGAGAAAGGCTTAATCCGCGACCCCACTTTAGAAACAGCTTACGGAGACATTGAGAAACTGAGAGACGACCTTCAAACGGTTCAGGAAAGAGTATTCAGGTTGGGGCTTTATCTGACTATTTACGGAGACAGCGAAAAAGAATTAAGACAAATTGAAACCTCCTTAAGATCAATTTTTGAATCGCGGCTAATTTATATTAAACCGGCCCTAATGAGAGCAAAACAAGGATTTACCTCAACCTCTCCTTACGGATTAGACCAGCTCTTGATACATACCCAAATGAACACCGGTCCTTTATCAACTATTTTCCCTTTTGTTTCCCCGGACTTAAGCGCCAACGAGGGAATTTTGTATGGAGTAAACCAGCATAATCTTTCTTTGGTTCTATTTGACAGATTTAGCTTGGAGAACGCCAATATGGTTTCTTTCGCAAAAAGCGGCGCCGGTAAGAGCTATTTTTGTAAATTGGAGATTTTGAGATATCTCATGCAGGACGTAGCATGCATAATCATTGACCCGGAAAACGAATATAAGTTTTTATCTGACGCGGTTGGCGGCTCTTACTTTAAAATTTCCTTAACTTCTCCTCATCACTTAAATCCTTTTGACCTGCCTGCTCCCGGAGAAGATGAAAAACCGGAAGATGTTTTGCACTCAAACGTGATAAATCTGGTGGGTCTCTTCAGGATAATGCTGGGAGGACTAACCCCAAGAGAAGACGCTGTTATTGACCGCGCTTTAATTGAGACATACGCGGCAAAAGATATTACGCCCGACTCCGACCCGGCAACCTGGAGGGAAAAATTTCCTTTAATGTCTGATTTTGAAGGTGTTTTGGAGAGCATGGAGGGAACAGAATCGCTGGTGGAAAGGGTAAGAAAATACACCAGAGGAAGCTATGCTAAATTTTTCAACAACCCTTCCAATGTTTCTATGAATGAAAACCTTGTTTGTTTCGGGATCAGGGATATGGAAGACGAACTGCGGCCAATGGCAATGTTTATTATCTTAAGATACATCTGGAATCAAGTGAGAGCCACCTTGAAAAAAAGAATTTTATTGGTTGATGAGGCCTGGTGGATAATGCAAACGGAGGATGGGGCTTCCTTTATGTACGGGCTTTGCAAAAGGGCCAGAAAATATTGGTTGGGAGTTTCAACGATTACTCAGGACGTTTCGGATTTTATGAAATCGGATTACGGCAAGCCGATTATTACCAATTCTTCCCTGCAGTTTTTAATGAAGCAAAGTCCAGCCAGCATTGATGTTGTTCAAAAAACATTTAACCTGACCGACCAGGAAAAATACACTTTGTTGGAGTGCGCGGTTGGCGAAGGAATATTTATTGCCGGGCAGAAAAGAGTCGCTTTAAAAGTGGTTGCTTCTTACGCTGAAGATCAAATTATCACCACCTCTCCCGAACAGGTTTTGGCGGCCAAAAGAGCCAAAAAAGCCCTTACTTCAATTCATATCCCAACTAAAAAATTTAGTTAAACTATCTGCCAGAATATATGCCAGAGACAGAAACAACAATTACTCAAGAAGTGCCTTCACCTTCAGAGCAGCCGGTTTCTCAAGAATCCGAAACTTCAACAGGGGAGTCATTTCGCACAATAGGAGAAACATTTCAAAAAGGAAAATTTTTAAGCGCTGAGGGTTTCATAATGATGAGTGTGGCGGTGGCTGTTGATGGAGGCGAACTTCTTCTTGAATTGATCCCGGGCATTGGTACAATTCTTTCTATTTTGCTTGACATTTTTGCTCTGTGTTTCATTGGCGGTTGGATGTATTTTAGGTCGGGAGAGGTAACAGTGCCAACCAAAACCGGAGATAGAATAGCAAAGGTAGGAGCTAAAGCAGCAAAATGGGCAAAGCGATTAAAATGGTTAAGGCCTTTATGCATGATAATTGAAATGATTCCTATCGGTTCAAGCATTCTTCCTTTATGGATATTGGTTGTTTATGCTGAATTAAAATCGGGAGAAGGTTAAAAGTAAAATGAAAAAGAAGCTCAAAAAATCTCTGATACTCTTTCTTTTGCTTGTTTTTATTTTCCAAGCAGCTTATGTTTTTGCTTTTGAGGTAAAATATCCTTCGGTGCCCGGCACCATAAACCCCCAGGAGATTGAACAGAAATTAAAAACGGGAGAAATCCAAAAAAGCGACGTCCTGCCTCTTTATTTTAAGTATTTTTTCAATTTATTTTTAATTATTGTCGTTTTAATCTGTCTGGGGGTGATAATTTACGGCGGGGCTTTGCATATAATGTCCGGAGCCAAGCCGGCTGTTTTGGTTTCTGCCAGACAATGGATATTTTCGGGCCTTTTAGGCCTTTTAATTTTGTTCTCCTCTTATTTGGTTTTAGTCACTATCAACCCCCAACTCTCTATTTTGAAATTAGGAAGAGAGGAAGTTTCTATCCCCTTTACCGGTCCCGCTCTTGTTTCGGTACCAGCTTCAACTTATTTTGAAGTTCCTACCGGCAAATTAATTGAAGAGAATCTCAGCCATATTGCTGCCACCACCACCAGAGTAATTGCCGGGATAACTCATTGGCCTGATTGCGATGATGAAAGAACAGACTGCTGGGGCGGTGATAAAGGTTCCCGCGATACAATTAAATACTGTCTTACCGATGATTTATCTT
>SDBT01018505.1_pt1 | contig 10946 bp, 7 predicted proteins | sample 2277101 | NCBI WGS metagenome assembly SDBT01 (sample SAMN10404973, study PRJNA504765) | marine sediment metagenome | isolation source: marine sediment core GS10_PC15, 103 cmbsf | place: Arctic Ocean: Southern Knipovich Ridge | collected 2010 | reverse complement strand
AATTTTTATAAAATTCTACCATTAAATCAGATGTACTTTCATCTGCTACTTGCCATAATGATACTATTATATTTTTTGCTCCAGCATATAATAATGCACGGGTTAAACCAATAATACCCTCACCTTTCTGTATTTTGCCAAGTCCTGTTTCACAGGCTGATAGTACAACTAAGTCCGTAATTAATTTTAAGTTATAGATTTCACCAGTGTAAAGGATGCCATCTTCACCATCTGTTGTATCTTGGGCAAGTAAAAGACCAGACAATTCTGGTCGCTCTGAATTCACAAAGCCATGTGTAGCGAAATGCAAAACCATATATTTTTCTAACTCTCCTGATTTGATACTTTGTTCGTTAGCATTTTTATGCAATAAAACCTTCGCTTTAAGATTATTATCATCATAAAGCTTTAAAATGGCTTCTACTTCAGTTTTGGTTGCCGGTAATGGAGAAATGTAGTTTCTGTTAAACATAGAACTATTTGTCATCAGAGAATCAGTTCTAAGCCAATTTAACTGTCTTTTCAGCTCCGAAGTAGACTTTTCCATTCTCTGTTCACTACTATTTTCAAAAACTGGTGCAAATGCAAGCCAATCATTCATTTTTGTGGTTTCAATACCAGGAGCTTTTTCTTTAACTTTTGTTCGATAAAACAAATTGGCAGAATATGAATAGCTAATATTGATTTTTTTTATAAGAAACGGGTATGTTTTATAATCATTTATGTCTCCTGAATAGTTTTCAGTTAATAAACTCTCAAATGGTAATATTGCTAGACTCCCATCAGGTATAATAATCAGGTTCTTGATGCTTTTATCAATTGAATCAAAATCAGGAAATAACTTCTTAAACAAGTAATATCCAAGCCTACGATAATTTTCTTGCATGCGTGTGCTGGTCTTTGTCAAACCATATCTAAACCGAGTAATGCTATCATTCAAGGTTTCAATTTGATTAATCTCTTGAACCTTAAGTTCACTTTTTGTAAGAGTAAATATATATAAACTACTATCTCCTATAAAATAAGAGCGAATCGCTGTGTTAGTACTGATTCTACTTTGAAGAGTATCAATTGGAACAGTTTTATTAGCATATTTCAAGTTGTAATAATCAGGAAATTCTTTTTCAAATACAGATATTAACTCATCATAATCTCTTTTAATATTAAATAGTTCATTAGTATAATCACTAATCTCTGATTTGTCTTGAATCTCAGCAAGTTTTTTTTCATAAGAGGAGATACTTAATTTAAGTGAATATTCCTCCTCAATTAAACTATCTGGAATTCCAGAAAATTTCAATCCTTCCTGGCTTGATAATGCTTCAAGAAGAACACCTGTTTTGCTTTTTTCAGAAAACATGAAGGCTTTTTCTAATAGGTCTTCTTTAACTAATGGCTCGGGTGGATTTTTTGATAGTTCATAGCAAAGTTGAATTGCGCCATCAAAAACTTGCTTACTAGTCCCTGCAATTGTTAATTTATCATTTGTATTAGATGAAGTTTTTTGCATCTGTGATATTAAGGTATCACATAATTGAATATTTGTAAAAGAATCCTTCAAATTTTGCTGAGCATAGAATGCGCTCGCTTTTCCATACAATGTATTTAAAAGGATGATAGGGTCAAAATAATTCTTTATAATTGGATTTAATACTATGTTAGTTATTTCATTGAAATCTTTTAAATTTGATGAAAGTGCTAACTGATAATTTTTTAGAGATAAATCGTATTGTGCCTGTTTGAAATATACCAATCCAAGATAACAATATATCCGTGCTAAGGATGGATGCTTTTCTCCCATATTCATTTTTTGAATTTCTAGTGCATATAATAAATTGACAACAGCAAGATTTAATTGCTCCTTTAGAAAATAAGACATAGCAATATTGGTATAAATCAAAGGAGTAAAGGCTATGAATTCATCCTCAACAATTTCACTAATTGTTAATGCTTTTTTCAAGTTTTCCAATGCTAAATCATAATCTCCATTATTTAAAAAAGCTAAGCTTACATTATTATATAAGGCTACAAGGTCAGGGTGTTTTTCACCTATGTTTTCCCGTTGGATAACTATGGCTCTTTGAAAATAATCTATCGCTAAATTGGATTCTAAGAGTCCTACATAGGAGGATGCCATTCCATTGTAATATATTACAATGGAAGGATGATTATCCCCTAAATATTCCAAGCCAATTGAAGCAGCTATTTTATAGTACTCTAAAGCCAAATAATACTCATAATTACTTTGGTAACACATACCTATGTTACCATAAACTACTGCCATATCAGGATGCTTCTCCCCGTAATAATTTTTTTGAATTTTTAGTGCTTTTAAAAAAAATGACAATGCAGAATTATTTTCTCCCCTTAAAAATTCTATATTTCCTAGGCTAACATATAGTAATGCGTCATCAGGATTGTTATTATCTGCTTTTATGAAGCCTAATGCTTTCATAGAATATTTATATGCGATATCAATTTCACCCTTATTTCTATAAATATCACTAAGATTAATATAAAATGTCCCCATCATAGGATTTTTGGTGTCAGATAATTCGGTTAGGATATTAATCCCCTTTTTATAGTTTTCTATTGCCAAATTGAAATTTCCTTGAGCAGCAAAAATATTTCCAATTGTCACATAAGTATCTAATAAATCATGATTTACTTCACCAAATAGCTTTTTCTGGATATCTAAAGCTATTAGACTATTTTCAAGTGCTAGTTTAAAATTACCGATTTTGCGGTAACAATCTGCAATAGCAGTGTAGGAATATGCTACGTCGGCATGTAATTCTCCAAATAGTTTTTTATTAACATTCAATTCTTTAAAAAAATAATCTAAAGCAATTTTGTAACTTCCAGTTTCGGCAAAAGTAAATCCAATATTATAATAAGAAAAAGCAACTTCAGAATGAATTTCACCATAAAGCGCTTTATTTATGTTAAGTGCTTCTTGATATGATTTTATGGCCAAATCAAAATCGCCATTATCATGATAAGCAAACCCAAGATTATCATAAGAAGAAGCAACTTCAGAATGGATTTCACCATAAAGTGCTTTATTTATTTTAAGTGCTTCTTGATATGATTTTATGGCCAAATCAAAATCGCCATTATCCCTATACGCGATTCCAAGGTTATTATACGAAGAAGTAACTTCAGAATGAATTTCACCATAAAGCGTTATATTTATGTTAAGTGCTTCTTGATATGATTTTATAGCCAAATCAAAATCGCCCTTTTCCGTATACGCGATTCCAAGGTTATTATAAGAAGAAGCAACTTCAGAATGAATTTCACCATAAAGCGCTTTATGTATGTTAAGTGCTTCTTGGTGTGATTTTATAGCCAAATCAAAATTGCCCTTTTCCTTATAGATAATTCCAAGCTGAAAATAAGAACCTGCTACCCTTGGATGTGTCTTACTGTATAATTCTATACAAATAGTTAGTGCAGTCTGAACATAAAATTGAGCAGAATCATATTCCCCTTTATATTTGTAAGACAAACCTATATTGTAGTTAGACCAGGCTACATCAGAATGCACATTGCCATATAGGTCTTTCCAGATATCAAGTCCAGTCTTATAATTATGGATTGCAGTATTATATTCTTCTTTCCTATCATAAACAAATCCAATGAGATTATATAACCATGCTACACTTGAATTAGAAATACCATATGTCTTTTTTCCGATATTTAATGCTTTGCCATAATTAGCTAATGCTAAATCATATTCACTTTTTGCTTTATAAACATCTGCAATCTCAACGTATATATCAGCAACCCGGGATTCTTCTAAACCTGAAAGCTCTTCTCTAATCCCCAAGGACGTTTCATAAAAACGCAATGCCAAATCATATTCAGCTTTATCGCGATAGACACTCCCTAATAAATGAGTTATATTTGCAAATTCAATACTTTTTTTTCCAAGTGCTTTCTCATATCCTTCAAGGGCTTTCTTATAATATTTAATAGCTAAATCATTATTTTTATTATTCATATAAAATAACCCGATATTATAATAAGAACCTGCCGTTTCTAAGTGTATTTCACCAAACAATTCGATTCTTATTTTGAGAGCCTTTAAGTAATATTCAATAGCTAATTCTTTTTTATTAGTCCTATCATATATTATCCCAAATATATTGAATGCTGCTGCAACATCAGAGTGTCTTTCTCCTATATTTCTATGGGAATAAGATATTAAACTATCGGCAAGTTTAAATGCTTGGTCTATGTTTCCTTTCGATAAATACGCCCTTGACAATTTGTAAAGGGAATGAACATACTTTCTATTAGAAAAATCTTCGGGTAGAGCGGTACTCATTGTGAGAAGAAAATATAAATCGCAGGCTTTTTGATAATAAATCAATGCACTATCAATATTTGACACATCTTCAAATATTTTAGCTTTTTTAAAAAGATTGCCTGCTATGGTAGTATCTACAGTAATATCATTTTGGGCATTCAGTGAGAAGAATATTGAATTAAGAATAAATAAAATTAAAGTTACTTTGATTTTATTCATAGGGTGTAGATTTTGAAGAAATTTAGTTAAGTAAATTTAAAAATTAAGTATTGACTATACAAATCCTTAAACATTAATAAAGTCCTCACGAAGCAACCGGAAGAACCAAGCTGGGTTCCAAGCTTACAAAATATCTAATTAAGAATCAAAAATTGTATTTTTGAGATTTCAGATTTCTAATAATCGCATAATCCAGATAACTAGCTACATACAATACGTATTATGAAGAAATCGTTAACTATAACGTCAACCTCTTAATAAAAAAATCCCTGCAAATCATTTACTTACAGTAGTTCATGATTTGGAGTGGTGGTGCCTAGCGGAATTAAACTAAAACCATATATTTTTTCACAAGTAGTAGAAAAAAAAAGAATTTGCGTGCAAATTGTGTGCAAGTTCTTTTTTCTATCTTCTGAAATCAAGAGAGAATATACATTTCACCCTCCCCTGCCCTACGCTTTAGAATCTATTTCCTGGAACTTGACCATTCGATATTTATCACAGATTATTAATTAGTTATAAAATAATTGTATAGCATAAATACTGCTAAATAAAAATTAATATCTTTAAAAAATAAATAAAAAAGATGACAAAATAAAAAAAATATTGCGACAGGTTAAGACCAGTTAAGATTACGTTATTACCTATTTTCAAACCGGATATATCGGAGACAATGAAGATTAAAATAATTACAATATCATTTTTTTATATTTTGTTAGTTAGTTCAATTAAATCACAAGAGATAGGCTGGCAAGAATTAGACAGTGGATTATTTTATACTGAGATTGAAGCACCTTTAAAATCAGAATTTGGTGATTCGAAAATTACAATTTTAAAAATCGATCCTTCCAAATATGATTTTAAACTGATTTGTGCCAAGGAAACTGGAGAACCGAATAAAACTGCTGAAGAATGGGCAAAATCAAGAAACCTGTTTGCCGTTATCAATGCAGGAATGTATCAAATGGATCACAAAACCAATGTTGGATACATGAAAAATTATGATTTCTTTAGCAATAGAAGCCTTAACAATTATAATACGATTCTTGCATTCAACAGGAAAGATACTTCTGTTCCTGAAATTCAAATCATAGACCTGAAATGTCAGGATTGGGAAGAACTGAAAGATAAATACAATTCTTACTCTCAAGGAATAAGAATGATTGACTGTAATCAGAGGAATAGATGGGTTCAGCAAAATAAAAAATGGAGTACTGTCGCAATTGGAATGGATAAACATGGAAATGCTTTATTCCTTTTTACACGTTCACCCTATTCTGTACATGATTTTATTAATATTTTACTTGAACTGCCCATTGACATTTACAATACTATGTATCTGGAGGGCGGACCTGAAGCTTCTTTTTACCTAAATCATGATGGAATAGAGGTGAGAAAACTTGGCAGTTTTGAAACTGGATTTAATGAGAATGATAAGAATAAAGAATTTTGGAGGATTCCTAATGTAATTGGAATTTTGAAGAAACATGAATAGGAGATTAAATATTGATTCCACAAATTTGTTAAATAATTATTCGGAGTTTCTTAATTGTAGTTCTCAATAAAAGGTATTGCAATTCAGTTATTTATGGTATCTTGTTTAATTAATAAATAGGCAATAAACTAGTCATTAAATTACTTGAAAAATAAAATTTGATTGACTGTATTACTACCATATCGGTTTAAAATAAACTAAAATGAGAATATATTGGGAAATCACCAAAATGTGTAACAATAATTGCACTTATTGCTTTGGGAATTATGCACAGAATCAAAATGAAAAGTCAAATATTCATATTCGCTATTTATTTCAATTGATTAAATTATTTAATGTAAGCAATTTAATCGTAACGGGTGGCGAGCCCTGTCTTTCTAGTTATTTTATTCCTGGATTAAAGGCTTTAAGAAAGGTTTTTCCTAAACTATACATTAGAGTTATTACTAATGGAGATATAAATCTTGAAAAGCTAGTAGTAGGAATCGTAAAAGGATTATTAAATGGAATTACATTTACTGATCATAATAAAACGAATAGAGAAAAAAGATTAAGTTTCATTAGAAGATTTAGAAAGTTAAACATAACAAATGTTATCATTCCTTTACAAATAAACAGATTAAATGAATTAGAATATCTCCTAAATCAATACATTAAGGCTGGTTGTTCTTCTATATCATTAAATATAATTCATTTCCCAAATATTTTTAGTAATAATTCCATAAATAAGTCTACTCAAGAAGATCTAAATAGGTTACTTTCCATCAATGATAAAACTTTCGCAATTCTTGACAAAAGATCCCTGTATATGCAACTGAAATTTAGAATCCCAAAGAACCTTAAGAGTAATCCATGTAGGTCTTTGATAGATTTCTTCTACGTAAATTCAAATGGTATCATCCAAGCATGCCCCTATAATAATAAGCCTTTAGATTTCAAAGAATTAAGGAACATAAAATATAGAAACAATTCAATAAAATCAAGAAACCCCTTTGAAGGATTTGAAGACATAAAAACCGATTGTTTGATCCATCCCGGATGTGTTTGCATAAATGGACCAGAAGTGGTTTGGTAGTAACATCTTATTCAACATGGAGAATTTATTAGATATCGTAAATAGAATGTGTAATATTAGCAGTTTAATTTTCTATTCTGAGAGAACTAAGTTTGATGGAAATAAATTCAATAATAAATTGTTTTTCATCGATAAAATTCATGAACTAATTTCAAATATTAATATTAATAGACTGAAAATAATTTATTTGGATTTATGTAAACTTGAAATAAAACTTACTCCTAAATACTTGCTAAAAAGTTACAAATTTATAATTTCTGGTTCCTTATTAAAAGAAACATACATTGATGGGATAAGTGATATTGATATTCTCATACCTATTAATGAATCAATTTACTCTAACTATTCTCCTAATGAAATTATAGAAAGCTTGTTTAATTATGAATTGGACACAGATTTTGAAAAGTATTTTATCTCAGCAAATAAAAACGCACTTAGGCTAAGATTTAAGAATTTATGGATAGAATTAGTACCAGTAAGAATTTCTGATTCCAATCTGCTTTTTCCAAATAAAAATGGAAAATATTGGAAAGAAATACATCCTAATAAAGTAACCTATAAAATAAAGGAACTAGAAAAGCAATCCAAACATATGATATCTTTAACAATAAGAATTGTAAAAGTTATACTTCTTAGGTTGTTTAGATTATATGAAATTAATAGTTATATTATTGAATTTATAATAATTGAATTTATATCCTATAAAAAAGAAGATGATTTGTTAGAACTTATCCTAGTTTCGTTAAAACTAATTAGGGATAGAATTTTGTATCCAATATCTGACGTAACAAGACAATATAAATATATTGATCAAAATTTAGGTGTTGCATTATCAGATGAAAGGAAAAGATTATCAGTTAAAATAGATAAAATTATTAATCTGTTTCAATCTGATTATTTTTATAGAATTCTATTAGAAATATGATAAACCATGCAGCAAAATATTTGGTTTCCTTACGAGGATACATTAAAGAAAGTTCATAATCCTAATTCTGGCGGTGTATTAGTTATTATTCCAACTGCTTTAAGAAATATTAATCGTTTATATAATTGCATTGACTCTCTGCAAAAAGCAGGGAAAGGTATTTCTTATAAAATAATTCTTGTTGTATGCCCTGTAGACCAAATTACTATTAATAGACTTGGTAAATTAAAATACAATAACATTCAAATAATTCTGATCAACAAAAGATTCAATTATTGCCATAGTATAAATGTTGGAATTAATGAAATTGACGACTCAATTTCTTGTGTCTTATTTCTTAATGATGACGTTCAGTTTACAAAAAATGGAGATTTGAATATCCTCACAACAAGTTTGTTTCAAGAAGGTTGGGCATGTATTGGTCCAAGAATAAAATACAATCCAAATTTCAATAATAATCGTTGGCCAAAGAAAAAATCAAGCTTAATTGACGATCAAAGGGAAAAAGAACTTCAAAGATAAAATAATCAAATAAGTGGATGCTGTATGCTAGGGAATAAAAAAAGGATACATAGAAATGGAAAACATGATGAAAAGTTTGGGATTGGTTGGGGCCTTGATGAGGCAGATTTATGTCTAAGAGCAATTAGAAAAGGAGGCAGATATGGTAGGCAAGGAGATGTTGAAATCATACACGAGATGCATGGAACATTTGGAAATAATTATACAAAATATGATAGTAATGCAAGAACAATCAGTTTAACTTACTTTCAAAAGAAATATGGGGGAAATGTTGATGAAACTGGCAGAAGTATACATTGGTGGCCTCTTGCAGGAATCCAAGTTTTACTCTTTTCGGAAAATAAAATAGATGATTTAATTGATTGTGTATCTAGTCTTAATAAAGCTTTTGAAGGATATAGATGGATTTTAAAAATTATATTTTCTGAATATTCCTTTAATTGGATCAATTCCGTAAAAAAACATTTTAGAGTTTTAAATTATGATAGAATATACTATTATAAATGGGCAAGTAATCAAATTAGCTTTTCTTATATAAATAAAGTTACTGAAAAACATAAAAATAAATATCCCGCAATATATTTAATTCATGAAAAATACAAAATTTCCAATCAATGCATAAATAATATGTTGTGGAAGATAAGAGAATCTGGAGATATTGCTGCGATTAGAAATAATGATTATTTTTTTTCTGAATGGTTTAATATTAGATCTATAAAACAAATTTATTATAATGGACAAGTCAATATAAGAAGTCATAGATGCGAGGCAATTTTTAATCATAACTTTTTTAAATTCCATTGAATATTAGAAATAAAAAAATGAAAAAATATTCAAAATTTAATTCAATGCTATGGGATGAACTAACAGAAGTTCATATAAAAGCTAAAAATTTTTATTCTATTCATAAACTAGAAAAAGGGGAAATTACTCTTAAAGATATTGAATTAAATGAAATAGGAGATGTTAAGGGTAAATCATTTTTACATCTTCAATGTCATCTTGGGTTGGATACGTTGTCATGGGCTATGCTTGGAGCAAATGTCACTGGAGTTGATTTCTCCAGAAAGTCAATAAATTTTGCAAAGTCTTTGAGTGTTAAGCTTAATTTGCCAGCAGAATTTATTTGTTGTGATGTTTACGAGTTATCAAAAATATTACAGAGGAAATTTGATATAATTTTTACATCTTATGGAGTCTTAATATGGTTATACGATTTGAAAAATTGGGCCATTAATATCTCAAGATTGCTTAATAAGAATGGCTTTTTTTATTTAGTTGAAGGCCATCCTTATAGTATGATTTTGCAAAATAACGAGGATGATGAAAGACTCATGGTTAATAAAAGTTATTTTTCAAGTGACAAACCTAATATTGGAATCTCAGAAAAAGATTATGTAGATTCAGAATATACAATTAAGAATAAATCTTATACATGGGATCATACAATAAGTGACATATTGAATGCTTTTATTCAAGCTAAACTTAAGCTTGAGTTTTTCCATGAATTTTGCAAATCTGATATTCCGTATCACAATCATATGGTAAAAAATGATAATGAAATGTGGTATTTTAAAGATAACATAAAAAATATCCCATTAATGTTTTCGTTAAAAGCTTCAAAATAGAATTATTGGACATGAATCAGAAGAATAAAATCATTTTAGAAGGTATCCACTTCGGTTTTGGACCTGCTGCTCACATGATTGCTATTTGTAAAAAGTTAAGAAGAAAATATAGAAATAAATATGAGATTATTGGAATGGGCGAAGGAAGTGTATTTGAGCTAATATCTCAATCTGAATTATTTGATAGTGTATTGTATTTTAATCAAAAACTAAAACTTAGCAATGAAATATTGGAACTCATTAAAACATCAATAAAAATAATTAGTATTGGTGATTTTGATTTTGTAAGAAAGATTTCAGAGCTTGGTTATAATGTTACTTTAATCGATCCTCTTCTATGGATGTGGGATGAAATTCCACGGGAGATATTTTTATGCGAAGAGTATTTTGCAATAGCTTTCCCTGGAGTGAATCGTAAAATTAGCAAACTTAAAAATGAAATAAAAAATTCATCAAAAATTAAGGTTGTTAACCAGATATGTGCAGTAGATAACAACAATGTATCTGATAATAACAATGATTATACTTTTAACGTCGGAGTTAACCACTACCACTTTCCGGTAAAAACCGCTACCACCTTGTAAAATTTATAATAAAAGGATATACTTTCGGCTAAAGAAAGAATTTGATCCATGCCCCGAACATTTACCTGTTGTCATTGTGGTAAAATCGCACCACTAAATCCCCGTATTAAAAGACAAAAGTATTGCTCTTCATTGGCGTGTCAAAATGCGCGCAAGCGTTTATTTGACAGAAGAACTACACCA
>SDBT01018504.1_pt1 | contig 10946 bp, 7 predicted proteins | sample 2277101 | NCBI WGS metagenome assembly SDBT01 (sample SAMN10404973, study PRJNA504765) | marine sediment metagenome | isolation source: marine sediment core GS10_PC15, 103 cmbsf | place: Arctic Ocean: Southern Knipovich Ridge | collected 2010 | reverse complement strand
GCCGATACCCACCGTGTTCAGGTAATAGGCCAACGACGAGGTGATGCCGCCGCTACGGCTGGTAACGCCCACCGGGCCGGGCTTGAACCACTTCTTTGCGGATTCGGCGCGGCCCCCAATCATCCCCAGCACTGCTTTATCTACGGACAAAACGCCCAGCGTATTCGGCCCGATGAAGCGGGCTTCATTAGCTTTGGCGGCGGCCGCAATCTCCATCACATCGTAGATAGGTACGCGGTCGGGTACGATGAGTACGATCTTTACCCCGGCGTCAAACGCTTCCATGGCCGCGCCTTTAACCAATGGCGCGGGAACGAATATCGCCGAGGCCTCAATCGCGCCCACGACCTCTACCGCCTCGCGCATAGTGTCGAAAACGGGAACGCCCTCGACCTCTTGCCCCCCTTTACCCGGGGTGCACCCGGCGACGATGCACGTGCCATAACCCTTCATCAGTTTGGTGCGCGCTATCCCCTCGCGCCCGGTTATGCCCTGCACCAGAACGCGGGTCTTTTCGTCTATTAAGATGGACATATATTTCACCTGTTTATTCGAAGTTATTAGTCGAATTTTTTAGCCGCGTCGATAGCTTTGTACCATTCTCGTATATCCTCATACGTGAGTACATCGCAAACTTCGGAAAGGTCGTTGAACGTAGGTCTACTCATCTCGTTAATCGTTTTCTTTAAGCGGCCTTCCGGTATAACTATCGTAGCTTTCGGTATCGGGTAATCCACTAATACGTCGTTCATCCGTAAAAGCCCGGAATAAATAGAAGTTGAATGTTCGATTTCTATAAAGCGAACGGGCGTATGCGTCCCTTTGTTAAACCATATCAAATCAATCCATTTAGCGATTTTTACGGCCCGTTGCGCCCCAAATATCGGGATATTATCTAAGGCTAATTCGGAGAACCTATTCCCTTCGTACTCCTCGTTTCTATCGTTACTGGCAACCCATACGTTATAACCCTTTTCTTTACCTATCACAATGAGTTTATATTGGATCTCGAGATACTTCTTCCGGTCAGCCGGTTCTATTTCAGTATCTTCGGATGTTTTCTCCAATGCATCAACGTTTCGTTCGATAATTTCCGAAACACCAATATCCCCTCCGATATATCCCTTACTTAACGAAAACAAATAATTATCTATATGAGGTAAAAACGGTTCGTTGATTTCTTTCGAAATTTCCAAGAGAACCTGATTTGTCTCGTAGTACTTCTGGGATATTTTTGCCCCTCTTTCCATTTCGGGAAGTACATCGAGTATTTTCAAAGCTTCCTCGATCGGGCTATTAAACTGGCCGTACTCCTCGGGAAAAATAACGGTTAGGAATAAGGTTACGAAATTTAAACCTGCGCCCCTTAAATTGTATTCGCCGCCTGGATTTTCGACAACCTCGTAGATTTTATCTTTTACGTCAATATTCGGATTAACTAGATAATGGAAAGTACCGCCGATTGCCGGAAGCCCATTTTCGATAAAAGAGTCTACATACGTTTTCGGGGCAAAGCCGAAATCCATATAGAACTCCCTCGCATCAACCTCGGATAAATCACCGGCCCGATATAGACCTATTATCCGGTTTATTTTACCTGGATAATATTCCCACCACGGAGTACCGGAAATAATGAAACGGTCTTTCTCGCCGTATCTTTCAAATATAGTTTCGCGTTTCTCGATATATTCTTTATACGTATTATGTAAGAGTTTCTTATCCATTTGAATCGCTCCTTTGGGTATTCACACTATTTTTCTCTCGAGTATTCCGCTAACCCCGGAATCGGCAGGTCAACCCTACCCCCGCCGTTACCATACTGGTAACATTCGACCTCGCAGGCCAGGCATTCGCTGCATTTGCCATTAGCCGCTTCCTCATCCGGAATATTTAAACGCGGGCATCCCTTCTCATCCAACTCGAGTATTCCCGGAACGCACTGCTCGACACAAATTTTTTTCTCGCAAACCTCGCACTTGCTATAATCGAAGCTAACCTCGCCGTCGGTTACCGTAGGGAACGAATAATCCGGGTTATGCGGCTCGGGCGCGGGTTTTTCGCGCTTCGCGCCGTAATCCCAGTCGTCCACGAGAGCGCGCAGGCGCTGAGCGCAAAAGCGGGCGCTGTCGTCCTTGCGGTAACCCTCTACCGGCGCGGGCAAATCTTTGGTGTACTCGGTAAGTATTTCAACCGCCCGGTCCTCCTGATTACCGCCCAAACGGATAACCGTCGGGATATTCAGCCACGCCTCGCGGAACGCCTTGACCAACCCCCGCGCGCTGTGGAACTGCTCCTGCGACGCCACCCCGGAACCGGAACCGAAGTAACCGTCTATCGGCCCTTGCGCCAGAATTATCCGCGCCGCACGATAGACCTTCGACGCCGGCGGGTTGCCCGAGGTATCACAGAAGTTGGCTATCTTAAAGCCTTCGGCAAGCACCGCGTCCATAGACATCATCGAACCCCCGCCCCCCGCACCGTGGAACCCTACGTAACCCTCGCCCCGCTTAAAACCCCACTCCATCTGTATAAAGTAGAAGGTTCCGCGATAATCGCCCTTCTCTACGTTATACGATATCAGGTCAAGCTCGGTCGGGGGCCGGTCGAACTCGCGCGCCACCTCTATGCCCAGCTCCGGATGACGGAACACCGCGTAGTCGTCCACGGTAATACGGCAATCAGCCGCCATCACCTTGCCGTCGCCGGTTATGATGAGCGGGTTTATCTCGGCGGAGCGAGCTTCGCAGGCCCGAGCCGTTTTCCACAGCGCGACCAGCGCCCGCCCCACCCCGGCCAGTTCCGCGCCGTGCAAACCGGCGCGCCGCGCCAGGTTGAGCGCCTCGTAATCCGGGAAACCTTTTTCGATATCTATGTGATACTTGACTACCTTATCGGGATGGGCCTCGGCTATCTCCTCGATGCCGGTGCCGCCAACGGGCGAAAAGATAAGCAGGGGCGATTTGGCGTTATCGTCAACGATTATACCGGCGTACATCTCCCTGGCGATATCCAGCTTGCCCTCGACCAATACCTCGTTAACCCGGTGCCCCTTGATTTCGGAACCCAGCATCTCCGCCGCTATTTTTTGCGCTTCCTGCGGCGTATCGGCGAAACGCACCCCGCCGGCCTTGGCGCGCCCGGTGGCGAATACCATCGCCTTGATAACGACCGGACCGCCGGCTTCCGCCGCCCTTTCCCCGGCCTCTTCCGGCGTTGTCGCCGGGCCGCCGGGGGCGGTCTTAAAGCCGTATTTGCGCAGAATCTCTTTACCCTGATATTCGTATAATCGAGCCATTGTATCTCCGAAATTTATTTTACTTCGTTTATAGCAAACAACGCTTCCGCAACAGGCGAACCCTCTTTGCAATATACCACGAACTCTTCGTATTTATCGTCGCGGAAAACGGTTACGGTATAGCCGTTCATCGGGAGCGGGAGGCCGAGAAATACGGCTTTTTCGCGGCGAGTCGCCGGATGGACTTCGATGCGCCCCCGCTCGGACAGGACGTATAAACGCGGGAAGGCGAAAATGCGCAATTCGCCGTCCGATAATATCGTAACCGGTATGCGGTTCAGTATACGCCAGATACCCAGCAGTACTACGGCACAGACCAACAGCAGCGTCCAGTTGTTCAACCCGCTGTACCCCGCCATAATATACCAGCCGCAAACCGCCCCGATAACGATAAACACCAGCGCTATAATAACGCCACCGAAGTTGGTTACGATTTTCCGATTATTATCCATAATTATATCAACGTAAATTGCCCTCCGCCGAAATAGAACGTATAGAGGACGAGCATCAGGAATACGGCGTTGCAAAGCGCCACTATTATCGCCGCTATCGCGAGAACTAACCCGGCTTTCGATTGGCCCCACTCGCTGAAAAGTTTGCCTATTACAGTAACGCTGCCCAGGCCAAAAGCTCCAAGCTCCGCTAGCATCCACAACGCAAATAATGTGTTATAGACGTTCCAGTAGCGCGGTTCGGCTAAATCGTCGCGCCGCAATATCAATACGCCAATTACGAAAGCTATCAGGCCAATCAAAGCGAGCGCCGCCGCAATGTGCCCCGACAAATCTTTAACGCTCTCAAAATCGAATTTGGGCTTCGCCAATATTCACTCCGTACCGAATATATTGTAATCGAAACGGGCGGCATATTAGCATAAGCATTATTCGTGGGCAAGTTTAAACGGGACGCCGTTTGGCTCCTGATTAAACCAGTAGTTACCAGGAAACATCGAATACATAAATACCGAAAAAAGCGTTGCTATCGCGCCGCTCTTGCGCTATAATAATAGGCAACAAATCGAATACTACACTTGTTATAAATAGGAGGACCATTTATGCGTTGGCAATACGTAGGATTAATAGCTTTATTATCGTTCGTTGTCCTGACGGCGGGTACGTGCGAAAGACGTGGAGACGGCGGGGTTACCACCGGCGGCGATGACGGCAATATCGTCGAAGGCTCCGAAGTGGTCGGCGAGATAGTCCCGGCCGACAGCGACGTTAGCGAGGACATCTTCGGATTGACCGAGGAAGGCGAAGGCGACTTTATTACCGAGGTCTCCGGCGATATCGAATCCGAGACTACCTACTCCGGTTCGCTGGTCAGCGGCTTCCGGGTGCAGGTATTCGCCTCCGGTTATGAAGACAACGCAGAGAACGTTGCCGGCGAAGTTCGCAGCAAACTACCCGGCGAGAACGTATACGTTGAGAATGTATCTAATATGTGGAAGGTTCGGGTGGGCGATTGTACCGGACGATCCGATGCAGAATCGCTTCGCTCCCGCCTATCAAGCGCCGGTTACGGCGACGCCTGGATAGTAAAAGATACGGTCCGAACGCAGTAACTTTTCTATATATACGACATTAAAAAAACCGCCCTATTGGGCGGTTTTTTTTGGAGGCGGCGGGAATCGAACCCGCGTCCGAAGATGTGTTGTACAGGCGTCTACACGTTTATTCCGGTCTTATAATTCGCCGGAAGCCGACCCACCGGACAGGGTGTGCACCGGCTATCCCGATTGAATTTCGGCTTCACCTACGGAAGAAGGTTTACACCTAGACCGCTATTTCCATGCCCCGGCGGCTCGCGGCGGACGCGCACAGCGCTTGCCGGGTGCTGCTTTACGTGTATTCGTGGACTAAGCCACGTTTACGCAGCGTAAGCCAATTCATCGTTGGCATTTATGGTTTTGTCCGCCTGTTTAACGCGGTGACGGACCGCGACGTGCAACCCGTACCCCTATCCATCCCCGTCGAGACCATGTCGCCCCCGGAGCAGGAGTACTTCTTAACTTGCTTAATATATAGTATAGATATTGCTAAAATAGTTACTTATATACGGCTTTAATCGAGCCGAGCGAGGTAGACTCCACCGGCGAACCGCTGAACCATACTCGAACCATCAAATCGCCTGTCGGATTATACTGCTGCCAACTCCCGTTAAGAAGAAACCAGTACAAATCGGGGTCGCTTACTTCGGGGTCGTAATAAATCGTATCAACTTCCGTCCCACCAAATTTATTCGTTAGAGCTATAACGAACGGGTCCGCAGTAGGCCATTCCTGATTGGGGAAATCCAGCTCGAACCAACCACTCTGGTCGCCGGTTCCTATGAGTTCTCCTAAAGGAAACGGTTTGTGGATTAGGTCATCCGAATCATAAGGTTGCTCTAAAGAATAATTCCATTCGTATAACCAGACTTTGAAACCGTCCCAATCCGAATCGTGAAGACCCAAATAAGCCTTAACCTTCGTTATTAAACCGGTCTCGCCCGGTTCGAATTTAACACCGAAACCATCGCCCTGGCCGGTCGCGATAGCCTGACCATAGTCGACGCCATTATCGTAGTATAACCAACCTGCAGTCGCGGTTATCGGAATTAATATCAGAACGATTAAACCTACTTTTAGCCATATATTCATAGTGACCCCTATGGAAGGATATCGTTATTCTGCTTTTCTATCCATATTATAGCATTTTAACCCCGTTTCGTCAAGTAGTTACAAGATATTTAACTATCCTCTTGACATTATTAATAATCCGTAGTACATTTTAGTAAGTTAGGTAAACATATTATAAAAATCAAGGAGTGATCTATGGTTAAGTATATTAATATAAGTATTCATATTTTCATAGCCACGTTTTATTTATTTGTACCAAGAACGTTCGCAATTACCGAGGAACAAACCGACTGGTCCGGAGGAGAATCATCCGCTATTTCTATACCTGATGTCGTTACCGAATGGGGTAACGAATTTGAAAACTCAAATGATATTAGCTGGCTCGCCTTCCCTGGCGAATTACATTTATCTTCAACGCCTTCAATTAACATAACGAGCCATTTCGTTGGTGATTATGTATATGGGAATACGTACGGGGTTGATATTGACGACGACGGGGATACTGACATCGTAGGTTCATCGACTGGAGCGTCTTCCGGTAATTGGGAAGTAGTCTGGTGGTCAAACGACGATGGTAACGGTACGGCGTGGACTAAATACTACGTCGATTCATACACTACTGCGACGAGAGCGATTCAGCCGACCGATGTCGACGGCGATTCCGATTATGATATCCTGGGTATCGGTTCGAGTCCTAATTTTTATGTAGTCTGGTGGGAAAACGTAAACGGCATTGGTACTTCGTGGACGAAACACTTGATTCGAGATGATTATGAAGGCCACGGAATATGCGGGGCAGATATTGATAACGACGGTGATACTGACGTAATCGCCGTGGGCCAAGCAACCCGGGAAGTTACGTATTGGGAAAACGAAGACGGTATTGGGACAATGTGGTCCGAACATACGATTGAAGAACAAGATTCCTACGGCGGCGTTAGTGTAGAAGATATTAATAGCGATGGTTTTATTGATATAATCACGGCAAGCGGTTACTTGAATAAAACGACATGGTGGGAAAACCCGGGGACGTCTGGGGATCCTTGGGAAGAACATACTATTAGTAATAATTATCCGGTATCGTCAGTATATTCAGTAGATATCGATAGTGACGACGATATTGATGTTTTATCCACACTTGGCAGTACAGATAGTATCGCGTGGTGGGAGAATAACGACGGTTTAGGAACATCTTGGACGAAACATACGATAGCACAAGATTTCGATGGAGCTACTCGTGCTATTGCGGAGGATTTAGACGGTGACGGCGATATGGACGTTCTGGGAGCCGCTTATAACGATGACGATATCGCGTGGTGGGAAAACCCGGGGAATAAAACCGCAAAATGGACGAAATATATAATTGACGGTGAATATAACGCGGCAGCGGGTGTAAATACCGGTGACTTCGATAATGACGGTGCTATGGATTTGGTAGGTTTTGCAGCATATGAGTTCGTAACGTGGTGGGAAATCACCGATTTCAAAAGCGAAGGCTATTTAACCTCCGATATACTTGACACCGAAGTTAACACCGGAATCAATGACCTTTATTGGGGCCCGATAGATTGGAATAGTGAAACACCGGGGAATACGACAATATCTATCGAAGTACGCGCCTCGAATAACCCGTTTAATATGGGTAACTGGGAAGAGATTGCCTCTCCGGGTGATGACCTATCGGATTATATTGACGATGATACTAGATATTTCCAATACAAAATTTCGCTAAATACGACTGATGGAGACGACAGTCCTAAATTCGAGGACGTAGAAATCGTATGGACCGTAAGTAACAAATCCGGCGCTTTCAACGTACCCGGCGCTTTCGCTCTATATCCGGCGACACCCAACCCCACCACCAACGGTACAGCGTCCATCGGTTTCGCTTTACCATACGCCTGCGAAGTAGAACTGGCGTTATACGACTTAAAAGGGCGTAAAATTTCGGTGCTTGCCGAGGGAAAGCACCAACCGGGCGAATACGAAGCGAATATAACGGGCTTATCGAATGGCGTATACATCTACCGGATGAGAGCCGACGATTTCACCGATACGAAGAAAGTAGTAGTAAAATAGCTAATTAAAATATAAGACGATCTAAGGAGATCCCATGGTTATAACTAAAAGAATAACACTAGGGATATTAATATCTCTTACCGTATTTTTTCCCGCTTTTGCCGGTCGCGAAAACCAAACCGACTGGTCCGGAGGAGAATCATCCGCTTTTTCTATTCCTGATGTCGTCACCGATTGGAACGACGAATTCGAGAGTTCAAACGGTATTAGTTGGTTAGCTTTCCCCGGTGATTTATACCTGGGGGCGACGCCTATAGAAACCCCGATTGAACATTCCATCGACGATTATTTCGATGGAGCCCTCAAGGTCCGTTCCGGAGATATTGATAATGACGGCGATACGGATATTGCTTCCGTATCGTTCAATCATGATGTGGGCGGCGTTTCCTGGTGGTCGAACGATAACGGTACCGGAACACTATGGACGGAACACGTTGTAGACGATACCGGTGTTAATAAAGCTGAAGGGTTAGTTATTGACGATATTGACGGCGATGGAAATAGTGATTTAGTAGTTGTTTATATTTCTTCTTATTACGACAATATCATATGGTACGAAAACGACGGAACCGGCACGAACTGGACAGCGCATATCATCGAAGACGATTTTCCGGCCCGTAGCGTCTCCGTTGGGGATATTGATGGAGATAACTATAAAGATATCATTGCAAGTAGCCTCTCCCAATCCCAAATAAGTTGGTGGGAAAACCCGGGGACGTCTGGGGATCCTTGGGAAGAGCATACCGTTGCCTTAAATCAAAGCGGACCTTTCCATATATATTCGGCGGATATAAACAACGACGGTTTATTAGATGTTCTTGCGGCTATTCGGTATGCTGACGAAATAGCGTGGTGGGAGAATGTCGGAGGGGGTAGTTCTTGGACGAAACATACGGTGGATAATAATTTCGATTGGGCAGCCTGGGTTCATTCTGAAGATATAGATGGGGATGACGACCTGGATATACTAGGGGCCGCCCTTTACGGCGACGAAATTACCTGGTGGGAAAATAATAACGGTTCCGGTACTTCTTGGACGGAACGTAATATCGAGAGTGGTTTTGACGGCGCTTTTTCCGTCTATTCCGAGGACCTAGACGGTGACGGCGATATGGATGTAATCGGAGGGGGACATATAAATAGCGACGTCGTTTGGTGGTCAAACGACGACGGCTCAGGAGAAACGTGGACGAAATACGCCGTTGACGAATGGTTTAATGGTACTGCTTCGGTTTGGGCAGATGATGTTAACGGCGATGGAAGTATGGACGTTATTGCCACTTGCAGCAATGACGGTGAAAAAAACCGCGCAAATGAAATAGATATAGCTTGGTGGGAAATAACGGATTTCAAACCCGAGGGCGACTTAGCCTCCGATATACTAGATACTGAAGTTGACACGTCAACCGCCGATCTTTATTGGGGCCCGATAGATTGGAATAGTGAAACACCGGGGAATACGACAATATCTATCGAAGTACGCGCTTCGAATAATTCACAAAATATGGGTAACTGGGCCGTTGTTACCTCCTCTGGCGATGACCTTTCCGATTACGTTGACGACGACACCCGGTATCTCCAATATAAAGTTTCGCTTGAGACGACCGACGAAGACGTAAGCCCGGCTTTCAAGAATGTAGGCGTTTCGTGGACAGTAAGTAATAAATCCAACGTTCTTTCCGTACCAGTTTCGTTCTCTCTCCACCCGGCGACGCCCAACCCCTCTATCAACGGTACGGTTTCTATCGGTTTCACGTTGCCTTACGCCTGCGAAGTAGAACTGGCGTTATACGACATAAAAGGACGTAAAATCTCGGTGCTGGCCGAGGGTAAGCACCAACCGGGTGAATATACAACCAATAAAACCGGTTTATCCAAAGGTATATACATTTACCGGATGATAACCGACGATTTCAGCGATGCAAAGAAAGTAGTCATAAAATAACCGTAAAGCTACTTCGGTCGAAAATTGCACGAAAAAGGCGGCGTTTAAACGCCGCTTTTTTTATCCTATTTCTATCCTTAGGATAGAAATCTTTTTTACCGTCGCAAACTATCCCTTAAAACATGAAGAAAATAAACCGAACGACGAATAGAATCGCGAGTATATACGCTAACCAGTGCACCTCTTTCCACCTGCCGGTTACCGCCATCAGTATCGGATAGCTGATAAATCCCAGCATTATTCCGTTACCGATGGAGAACGTGAGCGGGATGGCTATCAAAGTTAAGAACGCCGGAATCCCCTCCACCGGGTCTTTCCACGCGATGTCGCGCAACCCCATCATCATCATACTGCCCACTATTAACAGTGCGGGCCCGGTTACGGGATGGAGCAAAGCGGTTGACGTAAATAGACCGGCTATCTGTTCGCCGCCCACCGCGCCCAGTATCGGCGTAACCTGTTCTACGGGGATTCCGGCGGCTATCGTCTTAACCAGCGGCGTAAACAACAACGCGAGGAGGAAAAGCAGCGCGGTAATTACGTTGGCTAGCCCGGTGCGCGCCCCGGAAGCGACCCCGGAAGCCGATTCTATGTAGGATGTAGTAGTACTCGTGCCGAAGAGAGCGCCGAATATCGTACCGACCGCATCCGAAGCCAGAGCCCGGCCCACGCGCGGTATTTTACCCTTTTTGTCCACCAGGCCGGCTTCGTCGGTTACCGCTACCAGAGTACCGACCGTGTCGAACATATCAACAAACAGAAAGATAAAGATTATGTTAAGGAAACCTAAATCGAGCATCCCCTTGAAATCGAGCTGGAGGAACAATGTCGCCCGGGGCTGTAAATCTATTATCCCCTGCCATTGTAATATACCAACGGCTAAACCGACGATAGCCGTTCCCATTATACCCCAGAGAATAGCGCCCCGTACCTTCCACACTATCATCAATGCCGTAATCGCCAACCCGAAAATAGCGAGCAATACCGGGGGCGAAGTAAGTTGCCCC
>SDBT01018503.1_pt1 | contig 10947 bp, 10 predicted proteins | sample 2277101 | NCBI WGS metagenome assembly SDBT01 (sample SAMN10404973, study PRJNA504765) | marine sediment metagenome | isolation source: marine sediment core GS10_PC15, 103 cmbsf | place: Arctic Ocean: Southern Knipovich Ridge | collected 2010 | reverse complement strand
TGAGGGCACCGAGGAAATGGTGAAATTCTGTGAAATTATTAAGGTTAGATGATAGACACACAAATATTGTCGTCTGAGATGAAAGAGATTTAATAGCTAGCTAACATTTTAGAATCATACTCTTAAAAGAATAAGTAAATGAAGGTTAGATAAAAAAAAATTAAAAAAAATATTCAAATAAATGGTTGTCTTATTACTGTTTTCATAGTAGTTGGATTAGCTCTTCTTGGATCACTAAGGTAAATTTCATGGTGTTTATTATTATGACCATCAAATTTGCCGGATTCTTTTTGTATGAACTCATGCACTTTTTGAACCGTTGAGCCTTCTTCAGAATAAGGACCAATATGCATGATTTGAGCAGCTTTTCCTTCTTTATATCTTTCTAATCTTAGTTTAGGAAGTAATTCTGAAAGTTCAGGTTTCTTCTCTTTAGTAATTGAAATTGCTTCATTAATCATATTTTGAGTAATCCAATCGGGTTGCATTATCATCATCGTCCATTTCCATTTATCACGATTTCCTTCGGCAAAATCGGCCATATTATCAGCCCACCATAATCCCTCTAAAGGAGGAACGACATAATCTTTCCCTTTTGCCTTACTCAAGAATTTTGTTTTAAACGCAATTGGATATAACGCAGCAAGAGCATCTAGATACTCTTTTGAATCACCTGGGGATCCCATTCCATCAATCATTAAGAATTGCATTTCAGGAACCTCTACAACAACAACTTCCTTCGAATTTGGTTGATATAATTTCTTTAAAGTTTTTTTAAAGTCAATTTTTACTGGCATTTTCATTCCCCTACTAGACTTTTTTTATATTCAAACATTTGATGCGATTTCTTTGCCCAACCATTCTTTGATATCAGAACTGACCAACGCTGCTTGTTCAATTGTTTCTAACATTTCTACCGGTGGTTTAGAATTTAGAAATTGTTCGAGATTTTCTATATCAAAATATCCGATGTATTCTGGTATGCTCTCTCCAGTTAGAATCTTTTTCTGTTTGAAAAGTCTCCAATTTTTACAATATTTTGACATAATGGGATTACCATAGTTATTCATATATTCTACAAATCGTTTTTCGTTCTCAACTAAAACATTAAACGAATAGAAAAACTTATAACTTTCTGCCATATAATCTAATCTCCTGTTTTGTTAATTCCTTGGTTGAAAGCTGTTTGTTGGACACTTATCAGAGTTTAATGTAGCTGGAACCTCATGTCCAAAACAATCACCTTTGGCCTCATCTATAGGTTTATAAAATTTACATTCTTTACATTGAGCCATTTTTTTTCACAATAATTTTTTTTTCTATTATTTTAAAGGAATAATCTTACTCATAAAAAACTAATATATATTGTAAATTACTTCTTAATTGTGTCACATAGTATTTTTAACATCTGAAAGTTGGAAAATCTAATTATGCTTAAAAAATATCATCCTTACTTACGAGACATTGGATTGTCGGATTTACAAATTAAATTGTACGATTATATAATAGAGAATAAAAGTGGGGCGGTTATTGAATTGAAAGAAGAATTAAACCTCTCTTATTCCCAAATAAATTACAACTTGTCAGTTTTAGAAGATATGGGATTGATTTTCTCAACTAAAAGTGAAAAAAATAAAAAATTTTATAGAATTGATCCTAAAATTGCCTTGACGAAAGTCTTGGAAGCCCGAGTAAAAAATTTCAAAAAACAAATAGATAAGATAGAAGAAAAGGTTAATATTGAAGAAAGTCTTCAGGGAGTCTGCCTTAAGAATGTTCCTTTTTACCATTATTCGGATTTAAATCTAGCTGTAAATAATTTTTTTGCTTTAATTGAAAAATCCACAGGAGAGATTGTTTTATCTTCTCTACCACCTATATTTTTAAAAAAAATCGAATCTGTTCTATATAATGCATATTTGCGAGGGGTGCAAATCAAATTATATTTCTCTAACTCAGATTTTGATTCAATTAACAATTACTTTGATTTAATTACAGATATTCTAAGTAGAGTTAAACTTACAATAATTCAAACTAAAGAACGTACTTGTCAGAGAGCTAGATACAATGATATTTTAGTCAATGTAGGTGTAATACTTATTGATGGAAAATACTTAAATTCAATAAATTTTATAGATGATGATCTTTTTCATTTTGACGGTTTTTATGGGCCTGCAATTGTAGAACAGTCGAAGCAGTTTATGGAGATTAAGACAGTTGAAAAACAGATAAAAATTGAATTCCCTGAACCTATTCAAACCATTTTGGATGTTATTAAAACTAAACAACCTATAATGACAAGAGAATTAAGTACTCAATCAAGAATAGGAGGGGGAAGACTAAGAGAAGTATTAAACTTCTTAATTAATGAGGGTATTATTAAAGAATCTGAGATAAAAGGAGCCACTGGTAAACCCAGAAAGGAATACTCTTTAGCTAGCAAATTAAAGATATAAATAAAAATATATTTTTTAAAAATCTCTAATAGTTTTAATATTTTGATAATCGAATTATCTGTTATTTTTGTCGGGCACTTGTCTTCTAAATACTACGTGAAAGTTCACACTTATATATTTTTGTAAAATAATTTATTCAGTTCTTTCAGTACGTATTATGGATTGTAACACATAAATCTAAATATACAAATTTGTATTAATTTTTTGGTTATTAGAAAACTAATACTCTGTATGAATTTATCAGTATAAAATTGGAAACTAATATTATGTCAAAAGCACTTACTAATTATGATTCTTTTTATGATTGGGAAAATTCGTTCAAGATTAAATCTGAATCAGAAAAAAAGATTGAGACACAATCAACTATTTCTATTGGCATTTCTGAAGATATCTTTAGGAACTTTTTAAAAAAATGGAAGAAAAATAATTTGAATTAAAAAATGTTGTAAGAATTTATACTTAATTTCGTTATTTTACAGCTCTTCTATGGTTTCTGTGAGAGTAACACCTCTCTTCCCCAGTTCTTTCAGTAGTGTACTGTAACATGTGCTATTTTGTCCTATATACTCCGGTGGAGATATCCCTTTCCTATTATAAACACCCTTAGCGACGAGACGGGTAACTATGGAACAGGTATAACCTGTAGTACGGGCCATGGATAGTGTTTTTGAGTTTCTATCATAACGGTCAAGCATATCATAACAGTAAGTAACTTTCCTACCTTGTTTCTCTCCTTTAATGATTATTTGCATTACAGTTAGATCTTCTTCACCTTCCTTGAGTTTCCACTTTGGAAGTATCAATTTCGTGGTGAGATCTATGGGCTTGATTTTTACCCCTTTGACTTCAATGGTTTCGTGGGAAAATAAACCTAGATCCATTAGTAGTTTCATCTTTTCTATATGGCCAGGATAACGTAATGTTTTCTCTATCTTGTCAGGAATGTCAGGGAATGTCTTTGTCAAGGTTCTTAATCCATCCATATTGAAGGCTTCAAGAGAACCAATTCCAGGGAAATCTATTATTTCAGGATCAGATAATGCTGGTCGGATAACAAGATTACCTTTTACAACAAATCTTGCTGGCGTTGTATAATCTTCGATCACGTCAATGGGTGAAAAATGAGTCTTGTATTCAAGAGGCCACTCTCTTATTACTGGAAGACCTCCAACATAGCAAATGTAAGAATCGATTTTCTCTAAGGAACTATGGAGATGGCCTAGTATGATACTACTAAATCCAGGAGCAACCCCACAGTCCACTATTGCGGTTACATTATTTTCTTTAGCGAGTTTATCAAGTTTAAAAACATCTTCAGGAAAAAATGCGATATCTACAACATTTTTACCGGTTTCTATAATAGATTTAAGCGTTTCAAAACCCATGAAACCCGGTAATGCCCCAACAATAATATCAAAGTCCATTACCATGCTCTTCAAAGTTTGTGAGTTAGATAAATCAGCGTGTATCACGTTAATATGCTGTTGTTTCAATTTATCTAAGGAAGACTGGTTGACATCTGCAACTGTTACATCCATATCTCGATCCATTGCTAAATCAAGGGCGATAGTGCTCCCAACAAGACCTGCTCCTAAAACAAGACACTTCATTAAATTATCTCCTATATTAATATCTGCATTTAATGTTATAAAAATGAATTATTTTAATCTTAAAGATTACAATAAAGCTTCGAAAAATTTAAACTTAGGGAGAAGTTTATCAAGTGAGAAAAAAGACAAGTATGGATTGAAAAGGCGGATAAATATCTTTCTGAGTTAAAAAAATTAAAAACTTAAAAGTATCTCTCATACAAGTTAAGCTGGTTATTCTTCAATTGATTTACGCCCTATTCATTTTCCTTTGAATATCTTCTCATTAATTTTTGATAATATTACCTGTCTAAAACAACAAATCCCAAAGATGAAATATTAGGCGTTTCACAATGAGAAAAAAACGATATTTATGAGAAATCAAATTAGAAAATTTAGTAAGTTTCCCGTCAAAACATTACGTTTTAACGACTTAAGCACAAAACTATTGGAAATTTAGATGTTTAGAAGTTCTAAACCTTCAGTTACTATAACTGAAGATTTTCTAAAAAAAGAAGTAAAATTAAAAAGCTTTTAAATTATTTATCCGAACTCAAACTAAACTTCCTCTCCTCTGCGTTTTGCCTCTATGTCTTAGTTAAATTTAGTATAAAGATTTTAAAAGGTTTAAACAATTTTAGAAAAAAAGATTAAAAAGTTTTTCAGCATCTAGAAAAACAACAAGTTTTAAGACCAGCCTTTTTTCTCAACTATCTTCAATATGAAAATACCGAAAACTTCAAACGCGTAGAGATTTAAATAGTTATGTAGATATTATAAGGATGTGAAAAATTTCAAGATAAATGATTACTTAACATTAAAATTTGAAGATTTCCCAAAGAAAACAGTCATATTCGTTGCTGGTGAAAGGTTTAGACAATGTAAATTCTTACTTTTGAATATCCCAGTAAGTGAAATTAATTCGATGGAAGAAATAGAGTAAATCGACGAGGCTGCTGAATTCCTTGATAAGACCTTAGAAAAACCAAGTGTAGAAGAGAAAAATTATATTGCCCCTGAAGTAGAATATTGGGCTCATTGTTCTAATCTACAGGTTTGGTATGAACATAATTATGATACACGCCTTTTACATAGCAATTTAGCATTCCCGTTACTTAAGGCACTTACAGAAACTGGAGATCCAATTGCTAAGAGAGTATTTAAAGAAGAAATAGCGAAACGGCTTGCTTCAGGGAATGAAACGGTAATAGGATTTTTGGAGGAACAAAAACTATCTTATCTTTTAGATCGAGAACAAGTTCTAAAAATCTTAATGGCGAACTCTTTTGGTAATTTATGAGGTTTCTTATTAAAAACAATTTTAACAACAGTATTCTTTTTACTATGTAATGGAATAATACCAAAAGAATAATTCTTGTTTACAAATTCTGGTATCTGGTCTTTTAGATCCTCTATAATTTTCCTTTTCGTTTTTAGAATATCTGCTGCCAATAGATTAAGACCTAATCTCAAATTACTTATAAGGCATATAATTACTCCACTATTTATTTTTAATGATGTATAGTAATAACCTTAAGATTGGAAATAAGCGTAAAAGGTAGAAGTAAAAAAGTTAATAGTGAATATTATTAAAAGGCTAACTTAGCCTTCTAATTTTTTGATTTTTTTTTCAACTCCTTTGAATAACGTCATTTAATACGATTTTATTTATTAAAATATTAGGGTAACTCCCTTCCTAGTAATTTTTCAAGATCCTTTTTAAAATTGTTTTTCCGAATTTTCAATTCTTCTTTCGATTCAGTGAATGCATAAATATCACCTCGTAATGTAAATGTAAAAGCCTTATCCTTTGGATATCCAATCATTATATTATTCTTGTGAGAGAATTTAGCTTCTGACCATGGAAATACTTGTCCACGATATGTTTTTGTTTGAGGAGTATCAAGACAATAACACATAATACCTTGGGTTGTAAAATAAACACCTGTTAGGAAATTAGTCAGCGTAGGGTATCCTTTACCTGAATAAGGAGTAAGCCATGATATTAACATTTGAGAAGCATAGACAATTTCATTATCTACAAAAGTATTTAGCGGTATGTCTCTTAAAACATTTATGTTTGTTACTATTGTAAAATAATAGTCTTTATATTTAATTCCACCTAATAATGCATATTTCATTTTTTTAAACAAATCATCATTAGGTTTTTGGAGTATGGCTTTTTCCATACATTCTACTGCTTCTCTATACTTTTTAAATCGCTCATGAGTTACGCCTAAATCACTCCAAAATCTATTAGGTTCCAGTTTCAATGCTTCATGCCAGCATTTTACTGAATCATTATAATTATTCAATTGTTCTCTATATGCTATTGCCTTATAACCCCAATATATCGATTCCGAAGGATTTAACTCTAAAGCCCTATTTAACAACTCAAGTCCCTGTTCAGGTTTTCCTAGAATTGCTAGATTATGTCCTTTATATGACCAAGCTAAATCCAAATTTGGATTAATCTTTAAAGCTTTATCAAATTGTTTATTTGCTTTCTTTAATAAATTATTTTTAGAAAGTTCTATTCCCTTTTTAAGATATTTTTCTGCCATCTTTTGCACATTTATTAACTAATCAAGCCTATACAGTTTTCAAATTTGATTATCTAATTCTGATGTGATATTCACCGTAAGCCAAATATTATTATTGTTATAGTAATTGGGTGTATTAATTTTTTATTTAGGAATATTGGCTTGATTTTTGTTTTATAACTATATTTGTATAATTTCCTTTTAAAATTTATTCTTTTAAGATCTTTGTATTCTATTATTACTCCGAAAGTAACAATAAGAAAGTATATTGCAGATTTGATCAAATTATTTCTGATTAGGGACTATGTGGTTCACCCGATTTAATTATTATTAATTTTTATCAAGAATATTTTATTTATATTTTTAAGTATAACTTTATTGAGAATCATCAAAATTATTAAAAAATTGGGAAAGAGAAGAATTTATATTTTTGATATTAATATTTAAATTTAAGTCAAAAATTTGTAATAAATATGAAATTAGTTTAATTTTATATTTATTTTAAAGATTTTAGATAAAATAATAGCATTTATTAAAAGTATTCTAAATTAATATATAAAGGGTTTTTAGTATGGATAACCAAAATAGTAGATTTTCTAAACATCAATGTGTTAGATGTAATTCAACAGAAGATTTGGGTCATTATACCAAGACCAGAAAAATGGCAAGTAAATCACAATTTGTTTCTACCAACCGTAGAATGGTTACTTATCAAAATCTTGTTTATAAATTCCCTATCTGTAGAGAGTGTAGAAGTTTATTTGAAAGAGGAAAGAAAATTGCTACATGGTTTAATTTTTCTATTCTGGGATGGATAATTGGTCTTGGAGCGTTAGGTTTTTTTTTATGGTACGATTCAAGGGATTTTAACCTACTTATATTATTTATACCTCTTATTATGATTGGAGCTATAAATTTAAAGATAATATCGATAATATTAACGAGATCAAAAATGCCAAAGAGATACATGAAAATTAAGGTTAAATTCCGTGAATATGATCATGGAAAGAAATATGATGGGTTCCCAATGGTAAAACCTTTAAATTCAAAAAAATGGATGAATTGCGACACCTGTATTGAATCTTTGTAAAGTGCTGATGTAATCTTTCAGCCAGTGAGTTACCAAATTTTGATTATTGAAAACCCAATAATTACGATTATTGTCTATTTCAAGAAATTATTGTAAAAATAGAGCTTAACCCTCTAATTTCTTAATTTTTTTTACCAAGTCATTAAGATAAAGGTTACCCATCCCTAGCTTGACTAATTCTGAGAAAAATAATACCAAAGCGAATCTCATATCTTGAATTTCAATGTAATTGGAACAATGCTTCTGATTGTTTTCTAGTTCTAAATACATTTTCTTTAAGCTGCTCAATTTTTGTAAACTGCGTGCTTCAAATTCTTTAATTATCGAGAAAAGCGTATTATTTGGGAGTGATAAATAAAGAACGTTTCCATCAATAGTAAATATACCACTTCCCAGAATTTCTTTATCATCGACAAAACCCCTTAGAAGTTTAATTATTTCTTGGAAGAGAGGTTTTGAAGAAAGGCTGGAAGTTGTGGTATCTGCTTCTGCTTCTGTTTCAGAACAAACCAAGGAAAAATGGGAAAAGAATAAGGACCTCGTAAGAAACGTCGATTGGACTGGTTTTAGTTCGGTAGGTTTTAGGAGAACCTTTATTTACCGATGAAAAACAACTCTTCCGTGAGTTTCTCTATCGTTTCAAAAAATATAGACAACTGAGGTATTATCAACCTCACCCCGCACTTGCGGAATTTCTATCTAAGATTGATGAGTTTAGCGAGTATAGAAAGAATAAATTCTCGAAAAAAACTGCCCCATTTTTCTTTAAATAAAATGAATTTAATATAAAAAATCAAAAAAAGGTTAACAAAAAAAAAAATGATATATAAATTATTCAAACATAAGGAAGAATGTTACTACTGCATGGATCTCAGGCATCTTTTAATTAAGTCCGAAGACGAACTTATTTGCAGAGATTGTTATAAAACGGAAACAGGATTTCTGTTTAGAATCTTTCAAGACCTTCTCACTCACAGCGGTACTTATTTCGGATACTCCTCTAGCCAAATGAAGTACTTTCAATCCTTTACTTTAGCAGAACTTAGGAACATCATTCACATTCACTTCTCATTCATACATGAGAGCTACATCGGAGAGTACGCAGAAGAAATAACCGATATTATAACCTCAGTTCTGTCCTAAATTAACTTAATTTTTATTTTTATTTCTTTTTTTTCTAATTCTATTAAACTTTTATCTTTACTTATCCAGAATTATTTTCAACTAAGACTATTACCTAATCTATTATAATTTGTGTTACACAATAAACAAAAAAGCGAGTGATGAAAAAAAGTAAGTACAGGATGATTTAGAAAAAGATAGAAAAAAGAAAAAAAACGACGAGAATTTCAAATTGGTAGTTTTTTCATATTTTAACTACCAACCAGCATCACAATTTTAACTCTAGATGTTTAGAAGTTATAGACTTCTAAGCTTTTAAATTATTTATCCGAACTCAAACTAGACTTCCTCTCCTCTGCGCTTTGCCTCTATATCTTTAAGGTCCTTTCTCAAAACTTTTCCGACAAGAGTCTCTGGTAATTCTTTTCGGAACTCAATAAACTTAGGAACTTTATATGGGGAAACACTTTTTCGACAGAATTCCTTTATTTCGGCTTTTAATTCATCTGATTCTTTATAACCGTCTTTTAACACAATAAAAGCCTTAACTTTCTCACTTCCAGGAAGATTAGGGTCAGGAATACCTATAACGGCAGCGTTTTCAATAGCTTCGTGTTCAAATAACACATCTTCGACTTCTCGGGGGTATACTTTAAATCCACTAACGATAATCATGTCTTTCTTTCTATCAACAATGAAGAAATATCCGTCTTCATCCATTCTTGCTATATCTCCAGTTAAAAGCCAATCTCCTTTCAATTGATCAGCAGTTTCTTCAGGCTTATTCCAATATCCTTTCATAACTTGAGGTCCTTTTATCATAATTTCACCTGGTTCCCCTTGTGGAACAATTTTAGTATAATCATCAAGATCGACTATTTTAACCTCAGTATCGGAGAAAGGAAGTCCAACTGAGCCTATTTTTCTTACACCATTTATAGGATTTATAATAGTTAATGGTGATGTCTCTGTCATTCCATAACCTTCGATTATTTTGCCTCCAGTTCTTTTTTCAAACTCTTTTAAGACTTCAGGAGGCATGGGGGCAGCACCGGTATTACATATTCTAATCGATTTAAGATCCTTAGCATAGTCTTCAAGATCATCTCGTTCCAATAATCGCATGTACATTGTCGGAACACCGGGGAACATAGCAGGTTTTGTTGCTCGAATTATCTCAAATAAGGATTTTTGATCTCGAGGATCAGGATTCAAAGCAATAGTATTCCCTGCAGAAATCACAAAATTCATACAAATAGTTTGACCATATATGTGAAATAGTGGTAAATTTGTGAGAGCGGTATCCTTACCCCTCCGTATTTCTGAAATATTCCACTCATAAATAGCGGTACAATTAGATACAATGTTATAATGTGTAAGCATTGCTCCTTTAGGTAATCCTGTAGTTCCTCCTGTGTATTGGAGGCATGCTACATCTTCTTTCGCATTGAGTTCAAATTTAGGTGGATTAGGTTTTGTTTTATTAACTAAATTAAGGAACTGTAATGTCCCTGCTATTTCAGGGGGATCTTTTTTACCCAATGGATTAGCTAAGGGAGCGTAGTCGAATATATTCGTTATTATTATATGCCTAAGACGTGTTCTATCTTTTATTTTATTTATTTTCTCTACTTGATTATCCCAAGCAATTAATATTTCGGCTCCTGAATCATTTAACTGATAAGCTAATTCGTGCTCAGTATGGAGAACACTAACTGCAGTAGAAATACACCCTGCTTTTAAGATGGCATAATAACCCATTATGAATTGGGGAAAATTTGGGATCATCATAGCAATAACGTCGCCTTTTTTAGCCCCTAAATTAACTAGTGCAGTAGCAAGTCTATCGGTTATATCCTTTAACTTTTTATACGATATTTTGTTCTTCAAGAACCAAATAGCTGTTCGTGAGCCAAATTCTTTTGCTGAATTATCCAAAAACTCATAGATATTCATTTCAGGATAATCAATATGACTTGGAATGCCTTCTTCATAACTACTTAACCAAGGCTTTTCAGCGTAGGGGTTTTCACTCATTTTTTTAATTTTCTCTTATTCTTTAGTTTTAATTTAATTTCAATGATTTGATATTATATTTAAAAAAAGTTAATGATTTTTTAAGTTATTCTTCAGTCAAAGTATCTAGA
>SDBT01018502.1_pt1 | contig 10947 bp, 6 predicted proteins | sample 2277101 | NCBI WGS metagenome assembly SDBT01 (sample SAMN10404973, study PRJNA504765) | marine sediment metagenome | isolation source: marine sediment core GS10_PC15, 103 cmbsf | place: Arctic Ocean: Southern Knipovich Ridge | collected 2010 | reverse complement strand
ACGCCGCCAAAAGGTTAAATCGATGGCGGCGTCTGGAATCACCCAGTCGAATTCACCGCTTGCCAGGTCCTGGAAGTAAATCCGTTTGCCAATGATTGTTTCCAAATAAACATCCACTCCCCCATATTCTTGGTGCAGACGCCAGGCATTGTCAAGCAGGCCAAATACAAAACGCTGTACTTCCCTGGTGTGCTGCTTGATATAGGAGAGCGCTTTCTCAGAATATGCGACCTTTCCTTCCCAGGTTATCTTCTGAGGCCAGGCATGGAATCGGCGCATACTATCCGGATTAACGCCCCAGTACTTTGAGAGAACTTCCAGTCCCAACGCAGATACCTTTTTCCCCATCATTGGCGGGTCAGCATTCTCTATCAAGCCCAGTTTCTCCAGAGATACAAAACGGTACAGCGCTTTATTCTTTACTTCTGACAAATCTCCCCCCGTAACAGAGGATGAAACCAGGATGGACAGACCATCAAGGTCGAAGAGAGGATTGTCTCCAACATACTTTAACAGGTCAAAATCGACTTCAGCCAGAGCAAGGAACAGTTTGCCAATTACCTGTTCGTGGCGGACATTCTCAAGTCTTTTCCATCTGATTTCTGATATGGCTGATGATACCTCGGCCTCGGTTACAGATTTGCTGCACAGCCCTGCCCCATCGCGCGCGCGGCTGTTTCCAAATTTCAAATAATCGTCTTCCTGGGAGTAATAGATAAGTGCTTGTTTACTTCCCCGCGTCCAATGAGATTCAAGCTGCCTCCTAATCAACTCCGCCCGCTCAACAGAAATTGTCAGGATCAGGTCCACTAAATTGGGGGCAAATCTAGCTGGAACCGGATGGAGAAATGGCAGCGCCTCTACACCTGGCCCCTCATTATCAACCCAAACCCGGACCCAGAACTTGCGCTGCTGCCCTACCCTGGCAAGCAGGTCAGATCCCCATAATCCAGGAGATCCCCCAACCCACAGAGCGTCCTGCCCATAGTTTCTGAGCAGGTATTTTTTGGCTTGTTCGCGCCTTCGAACACCGGGGAGGGATGAAAGTTTTTCTTGTTTAACGCCCCAGCACATCCCCACCCCGGGGACTAGAACTGACCGGGTCTCTTTTATTTTTGCCAGCTTTTCAAACCGCGGACCAAAAATTGTTTCCAAAACAGAACTGCTGGTCCAGGGGTAATCATATAAAAAGTGGACCAAAGAATTTTCTTTTAGCACTAGAAATCTTCCTCGTCGAACATGCTCAGGGCCTCTCCCTCGAGATCGCTTAGGGCCTGGGCAATCTTCCCTGCAGCCTTATCAGTACGATCCTCTTCAACTGAAGGACAATCACTTAGAAGAGACCCTATCAGCTCGTCACCTCTTCCCTTGAAAAGACCTGTGTTTTTTGAATCCCTTCCAGCCCCACCATTTCCAGTTCCCTCGCTCAAGACCCTGCCGAAACTGTCCCGGATATAGGTCAGCGATTTCATCCCCGCAGCTGAAGCTATCTTGACAGGCGTGCTGTAATTTGCCCTGGCATCAAGCGCTTCCTGGATCTGATCTTCAGATGCTTCAAGAGGTGGTTTAATCCGCATAGAGAAAGGGGGAATTTTATTCCCGTTCTGGCCGACCATGGATGCCCAGACATGATAAGGAGGCAGCTGGGTTAGTGTAGTTGGATCCACTCCACCTTCTTCAGCGAGGAACTCTTCTTCGGACAACTTATCCGCGTCTTCTCCGTTAATCCGGAAGGTGAACAGGGAATGAGATCCTCCCAGGATAATGCCGGGCATATTATCGCCCAGGTTTTCGCGGATGCTGGCCAAGGACTGGGTACCGATCACCAGGTTGAAACCATGTTTTCTCATCTGGCCCAGGATCGTATCCCAGCGTACGCCCGCGATGGTCTGCATTTCGTCAATCACAAAGGTAATGGGAATTCTTTCCTTGACCCGGTTGGCTATCTGGTGCATGACAATCTTGACCACAGCGTTGATAAACAGGGCGCCTGTGAAAGCCGACATGTCTTCGCCGATGATACCGGAGCGGGTATTGATAATAAGGATCTTGCGGTTCTCGATCACTTCCCACAGGTCAAGATCTGACTTGGGAGGATTATATAAAGCGTTGGCCGGCTCTTCTGCAAACCGGTCTGATTTAGACAAGACGGGCATGAGCACTTGCTGCTTAAGTTGGCGATTAATGTGCGCCAATTCCCCTTGATAATACATATTAAGAAGCTCGATCGCGTCCTCGTCATCACCGATTTCCTGTTTGATAAACTCAGCCCAAAGCTCTTTTTCGGCCATCAGGAAAGGTGTGATCAGGTTAGGACCAAACATTTTCCCCGGACCTCGTTTTTTGTTGGCCAGCGCCACGGTCAGGATCGTGCGCTTGTAAGGGATCTGCATCCTGGGCCCCCAATATTTTCCAAACAGGGCCTGACCGATGTCCATGAAGATCTGGGCGATAGATTGAGGATCCAATCCTTTCTGGGTAGGGTCCAAGGGGTTATAAGTCATGATGTAATCTTTAGCAGCCACATCCAGGTAATAGACACGGTCCCTGACAACCTCGGGCGATAACACGCCTAATAATCTTTCAGCCAGATCTCCATGGGGATCCACAACAACGATGGCAGGCTTTTCCGGATCTTCTTCTGCGGAGATCTTGACGATGTGTTCCATTAAGATCGATTTACCCATGCCGGGTTTACCTACCATGGTAATCCCGCGCCGCATTGCCTTGGCATTCAGGAATACTTCGAATTCCTTCCCTCCTGGAAGACGGGCATCACCAATCGGGAAAAGGCCGCCGACATCATCCGGAGAGGGAGCTCGCAGGGCGATATTATTGACCTTGACCGCGTCCATACTGGCCCGGTGATTGAATAGGGGAGGATGCCATAATCCGGCAATTTCGAGGGGACTGATCCACAGCACCGGGGCCTCTTCCTGAGCAATTACAACTGCCGGCCAGACAGGATGCTGTTCCAGCGTACTGGGTTTTGTGGTTGAAAAAGAGTTGCCGCCGCTGACGCTGTATTGATGAAGAGTGGACCCGAGCCTGCGCAGCAAAGAAAGACTTCGTTCAGGTTGATCAGAAACAGCCATGAAACGAAGAGCTGCCTTGACCAATCTTTGGCTGTTGATCATCTTTTCCCGGACCAGGCGCAGATCGGTCTGATCCCATTCGTCTTCTCCAAGTCGGTTCATGAGCTCCAGAAGGAAGACCGCGCCAATAATAACGAGAAGGGTTAAAAATCCTGCCCAAATCTTGAATCCTGAAATGAATAACATCAAGGCCAAACCCAAACCCAACACAGCGCCACTGAATATGCCAACAGCCTTGAAATTCAGGGCCTCAGTTTGTCGAACCTCAAGAGGAGAACTGACCATGGAGGCGCTTTCATCCACCATATAACCCCGCTGCGATTCCACTTTTAATCTTTTCTGGACCATACCCTCCCATTCTGGAGCGCCTTCTTCGGCGAGAAACAGCTGCATCCAGACAGCTTCGTTTTCAGATAAACCAGAAAAAGAAGACATCATACTCACTACCGGATCGCTTCCTTTCAAGAAACTCTCCCAAGTCTTGATGGGCAGCCAGCCCGGTTTATTGAGCTCAGCCCAGCCTCCGATTGGAGATCCGCCTGCTTGCGAAAAACCATCCTGCACTGGATCGGCAGCGGTGATTGTCACCAGTAATTTTGGATAGACAGATTCCAGGCGTTCTGCTGCAAACTCAAGGTTTTCTTTGCGGCCGCGCATCAAGAAATAACGCCGGTCTCCATGGGCAAATATCTCCAGGCTGAGCGGCATAGGAAGAGTGCGAATTAGATCAGACACACTTTCCACGTCATTTTCGTTTCGGGAGGGCAGGGTGATCAACGCGACTTTGTGCTGCCCATTCCGAGCAGGGTCAGGATGGGAGCGGTTGTCAGCGATCTCAGAAACAGCCCAGGCAGAATCCATGCTGCGCAGATTGCTCCCGCAAGCAGGACAGGCCATACCCAGGAGAGTCGCTTCCTCCAGATCATATTGATTTCTACAACTACAGGTAAAAAGCGGTTGTTGTGTCATAGTATTCTCTTGTTAGCGGCAGGGCACTTTTCTGTAATCAGCCCCGTCAAAATAACCTAATGGATTCATCCAGACAGCTCCCTCGCCTTGTTTCTTCTTGATCCCATAATGAAGGTGATAGCCGGTTGAGTTCCCCGTGGACCCGATATTGCCTAGCTGTTCCCCCCGCGAGATTACATCACCAAGGTAGACATTGATCGAATCGAAATGGGCGTACCAGGTTTGATATCCGTTATTCTCCACAACTACCAGGTTGCCCCAGGGCCCATTCCCCGATGACCAGACTACCAGACCCGCCATGGTGGCATAAACTGACGTGCCCTCGTCTTCGGGAAAATCTACCCCGGTATGTCTTCTGTAATCAGGATCCCGGAAGAGACAATTGAGCACAGGTTTGAACGAAAAAGGAATTCCACTGGGAGGGCCTGGGTCACCCGGATGAAAAAAATCTTTCCACCCTGCACCTATACCGGCATTGATGTACCCGTTGTCCTGGAGTTCGCTGGCCACGGGCTGGGGAGTGCCCAGCATCCATTCGGCAACCTTGTCTTTTCCGAACGGGAGCTGCTGGCGCGCTATTTCCACAAAAACAGTAAAGATGGTAGTAAAACTAACAATGATTCCGATGATGCCCATCACACACCCGACGAGCAGTTTTCCGCTTCGGATCATGTCACAGGATCCCCTTTGTATCCTCAGGTATAAAGGTTCGGATAACTTTCAAACCCACCGGCAGTTTGATAACTGATTTACCCGTAGGCATTTCCACCAGTAAGTTTCTGATGTAATCAGAGAAATGCAGCAAGCCTTGCAGGTCATCGGCGGCATAGTCGGTTTGTGACATCAGGACTGTTGTACCCACAATCTTTAAAATACGCCGGCCAACTTCAGAATCCAGGAACTCGTCCACTTCCTGGGTGGCCATCCACAAAATGCCGTTGCGTTTCCTGTAGCGCCTGGCCATATTTTCAATTGCTTCACCGCCGCCAGGCGCCTGGAGCAGGGCCCAGACCTCGTCCAGAAAAACGTCCGTAATATGGTCAGGATTCTTCCGGTGCCGGCTGACTGTTTCAGACCAGATAATGCTCATCACCTGCCAGAGATAGGCCCGCTTTCTGATATCTGCAGCTGACGAAGCATGAATATCTCCCAACCCAAATACAACCAGCCGTTCGTTGGAAACATCCAGGGTGGAGGGAGTGTTGAAGAATTGGGAATACACTCCGCTGGAATAAGGCTTAAGTCCAGCTGCCAGAGATTTGCCAGTTTCGTCCATATGCTCCAGAATGTCGGCAATATCTGAAAGTACCGGCGCTTTCTGGGGTGACCAATCTTCCGGGTTGAGGCTTCCAATCCGGTCCTTTATAGCAGCTTCATAGGCATCTGCCAGGGCATTCCATTCCTGGCCGTGTTCGATCTTTCTTTGCAGCACAGTAGAGGTGAAGGCCACCAATTGTTCAACACCAGCAATCAAGGGTTGTTCATCATCCAGGGGCACATCAAGCACATTGATACGATCCCCAGAACTTGCACCCACGTTGACATACCTGCCCCCGTAGGCTTCTACAAAATCTTCCATCTCGCCTTCTAGATCAACAGCAAATATGGTGTTGCCGCGCATCAGCCCGATTAACATGTTGGCCCGCAGCCAGACACTTTTCCCTCCGCCCATTTTTCCGATCGCCAGCAGGGTGGGGGAGCGATCTTTAGCGCTCCCGAGCGGGTTGTAATATAAGGGGGTTCCGCTGTTGAGATCCACGCCCATATATCGCCCGTCTTCTTCGAACAGTCGGCTCTTGGGAGGCCAGAAGAAAGTTTGCAGGGAGCCTGGTGTCATGTTGCGCTTTTTCTTCTGGATCGCGATATGGGCCAGGGGCAGGGCGGTTTGCCAGGTGTGCAGCTGGTTATGTGTTGTTGCAAAGAATTTGGCACCCAGTGTGGTCAGGATGTTTTCCATGTTCAGGGATCTGTTCTTCAGTTCATCAGGCGTGGCAGCGGCGACGATGATGAAAAATCGGATCGAGATCGGGTTCTCAAGACCCATTTCCATTTTTGCCCTGGTGGTCTCAACCGCGCTGGCCTCCTGGTCTGAACCAAAGCTGGAGATAAACCCCTTGGTCTGGCGCAGGTGGGACTTTCCTTTGAGTGAAGTCTCTTTACTGCGAAGCTTACCCGCAATAACAGCCGGATCTTCCACGTACACAAAAAGGGAACCCAGAAATCCGCCAGGAAAACTGGTCAGTTGCTGCAGGTGGATCATGCTCCCGGGGTTGTAGTCATAAACAGAGTAACCCTTCAGGTAGATCCCATCAATATAGATCAGGTCCGGCTCTTCCCGAACGTTGTCTGGGGCCAGTTCTTCAATTATTTGTGAGGGAGGAAAGTGAGGGGAAAAAACTTCAGGACCGGGAGCTGAATAGGAAGAAAACCGGCCTTCTCTTTTATCAAGCACATGTTGAAGCGCAGAATTTGCATTCCCTTCCTGAGCTCCTGTTGTTGTGGGATGCAGAACCCGCCATACAGCCTGGGCCATTTCAGGACCGTCAAGAGGGACCAATTCCAGCCCCTGGTTCTGAAAAGATTGCAGCAAGATACCGCCGCGCTGGCTGAAATAATCTCTGGCTGAACCAGCATGACCTTCAAGCGCATGGTCATAGGCGTCATTGTTGCCGCCCATACTAAATAGGCCTTTCCGTCCCTGAAATGGCGGCATGTAGGAAAGTGAAATAATCATTCTCCAGGTGATAGGATTGACGTTTGAGTACCAGTTGGTGATCAGGGCCATAAAACTCCTAGCTGCTTCTTCAATGGCCGTGCTGGAAAGATTTGCGACATCCCTTTGATGAGCCCCGGTTTCGCTTGACCAGAACTGCTGGAATTTAAAAAAGTGTTCCAGGTCCGGAGTGGGATCGATCGGCGAGGGGATAACGGTGAGTTGAAATTTGGACCCTGGGGGAAGGCTGGCCAGAGCATTTGCATACCTTCGTTGGATGCTGATTGTTTGCTCATCTCCCGCTTCAGCAGGGACAGAGGGAAACTCAAACATCCTTACAAATTTTCCATGCGTGGTGATCAGCATGTCCGGCAAGACTTTGAGAATTGGGACCAGGCCAAGAGTATCGGACTCGGGCGCGGAAAATTTCTTCCCACCTGGAGCGCTGATATTTTTCTGCTGCTTATCACCAAACAATCTTTTTCTCATAAGTTAGAATCCCGAAAAACCAGCCAATAAGGACTTCAATCCACCCAGCCAGACCCAGGCCAACAAGCCAGCCAGGAGAGCCAGTCCCAGAATATTGAGCAAGGTCGCGCCGGTGAGGGGCATAGACCTGATTTTGAACCAACCGGTTGCTTTTGCGAGCTGCTCCATTTCAGGAAGGCGGCTCACATCCCAGGTTAGTTCCGCGATCCGCCTGCGGCGTTCGTGAGATTCATTGGCTTTGCCAGATGTTTCACTTTGACAGGGATCAAAAATATCCGGAGCAAAGAAAGGATCGTCAGCATCAGGAGCAGCGATGTAATTGCGCTGATGAACTTTGGGTCGTCTCTGAAAACGGAGATAATCAAAAAAGACATCCTCAAATTTCCGATTGGTTCCAGGCTCCCTTCCAATCGCCAGCCAAAAACCAAAACCAGCCAACAGTGTTCCGGCGGCGATTTTCACAGGCCAGCCCGCGGGAAGCGCAGCTCCGGCCATAATACCCAGTAGAATACCGCTTCCTACAATGATGACCTCTCGCATCCCGACACCAACAAAGGAGACGAAACTGGATTCTTCCAGGTCAAAGGATGGGGGGACAGGATAGTTCATGAAGACAGTCCTTTTGATTTGTCAATCCATGCTTTTAGATTGGGTTCTTTTTTTGCGTTGTTGATTATGGCGTCATAGGAAGGCGTACCTGATAACCGTTGGGCGTGGACAGCCAGGGCGACGTCCTGTATTTTTGAAGCAGAGATCTCGTTGAAATAGCTGCTTCCGTATCTCTGTTCGCTCTGAACAATACGCTGGGCGGCCTGATAATCCAGGGAATGGAGTCCGACAGTATTTGGTGTTGTATTGACGAGCTCTGTCTGGGTAAAGTCGCTCCTTCCTCCCAGGGCAAATGAACCGGCTTCGGAACGAATGAAATCACGGCCGGCCATTTCTACATCTGGTCTGCCAGGATTTAAATAGCTTGTATCTCTCAGGTAATCCCTTGCGGAGAGTCCTCCGCTTTCAACGGCTTCGAGCGTGGCCGCGGCCGTTTCAGCGCCCATGGTTACCCTGTTGGCCAAGGTCGCTTGATCACTTCCAATCGCCGCGGCTTTCTGAGGAGTGTCAATCTGCCCCATGACATCAGCCACACCTTTTGATTGACCAGGAACTCCATTTTGTGTGATGTTCATTTGGGGCGAAGAGGGGGGAGATAGGTTTGCCATTTGGTGGTCTTTCACTGCGGCCCCAAGCTGCATTCCCTTGCCAAATCCGCTGACAGCGGAGCTTCGGGAACTGCTCAGTGTGCGTCCGATCGAAGAGGTTAGTTTGCTTGTGCTGGTTACAATGCCTCCAGCAGATGAACCGCCAAGCGCCATGCCGCCTTCGCCTCCAACAGCTGGAGTTAATCCCTGAGCTCCTCCCAAAGAACCACCCAATGCCGATCCTCCTAATGCGCCCGCTACTGCCGCGCCAACAGCGAGTCCAGCGGCCATCGTTGCCACCGAGGTCAGAGTCTTTCCAACTTTTTGGGCCACCTCAATTGCGGCGCCATACACTAACTTTCCCAGCGTTCCGTTGACCGCGATCAAAACACTCAAGGTTCCTGCCAGAATTGCGAGCTGAATAAGCGTAGCCAGGGGTCCAGACGAAAGGCTAATAGCAGACAGCCATAATTTAAAGGCAATACCCATGGTCAGTACGTTAATGGGAAGTAAGAGCAGGAAAACAATAAAAGTTTTAAACCACAATCCCTTGAGCCAGGCGAGGGGCCTGACAGATCCCAGAACAATCATGATCGGGGCCAGGGCAACGGTCATGATCAATACTAATTCACGGGCCAAAAAAGCGATGGTCACCGAGCCCATATAGGTTAGAACCAGGGCAAAGCTCAGGATATGCAGGATCATTGACAGGGCGGGATTGGCTATACTAAGAACAGCGGGTTTAATTAGCACCCCAGCATACACGCTTCCGGTTATATCCAACTGGAGAGAATCCGCGATAGCCAGGGTCAGGACCTTAACCAGACTAATGGCTTGTTCCATCAACCAGTAGGACGCCATGGCAATGGCTATGGAAACAAAGAATTCAGCAACTGCCTCAAAGGTATTGGCATAGCCGGTGACAGAATATAGACCGTCTTTCATTGAAGCCCAGATCGTCAGGGAAGCAGTGAGGGGAAGCAGGGCGAAAGCTAATTTCCTAAGCTGGATCCAGGAGGAAAGCCGGATAGCTGTAAGCTTTTCTGTCCCAAAGACAAAATTAGAGATCTCGCTCCCCATTTGATAAAAAGGCGAAGAGGAATCCGTGAGGTTTCCAGCAGCGTCACCAAAAATGGAATCGATAGAATTGACGATCGCTTCTTTCATGGTGGACGAATCGAACACCACCTTGAATATTTGGGTTAGCACGCCGCCGCTCTTCTTATCCCCTGTTGTGTCGCCGCTATCGCCATCTCCAGGTGGTTCGGGTGTAGTGGGTGGATTCCAGGGTGGGGGAGGATCCGGCGCCTCGTCCGGGTGGGCATAGGCACTCGAGACAGAGATTGTTGAAATCCCTACCAGCAGCATGAACACAACTGCAGAGTTGGTCAATACTTTTCTATTCATGGTTTCCAAGGAATGATTTAGCGGGTCACCAACTTGGCGTAAAAATTTCTATATTGGTTGGGACTAAATGGGTCACGTTGTTAATCACCAGGTTGAGGATCGGTAATGTTGCCAGGAACAGCACGAACATCACTATTCCCATGATGAAATCCCAGGTGTGACGGGAGGCCATTCCGGCGACGCCGATCTGTTGGGCCAGGTTGATGGCAAAACCGTTTTTCACTCCGCCAACCAGGACGACAATGAAGCTCAGGGTGTACATAAATTTGATAGCCAGTACACCCAGGTCCTTGAAAGTATCTTCAAGCACGGACAGGGCTTCGCCCGTGTCTCCTGGATCGCCGTTTCCCTGAGCAAATACGGTTGCTGGAAGGGACAGTGTCGCCAACAAAACGACAAAAAACAAGATTGGTAAATATTTACTATTGCGCATAGTCTGCTCCTTTAATTAAAATACTGTTGCGATGATACTGTTGGCGACTACAACAGACATTATGGTTAGGATTCCTCCACCAATAAGTACAATGCCGCTGGAGATCGTGCTGGAAATACCGGAAGGGGACCCAATTATGGAAGAAATTTGTCCGGCCATTCCAGCGCCCATGGCTGAGACTGTGGTGAAAACTCCGATTCCGCCGAGAATTATTGAGGCGAAGAATTTTGCCAGTTGTTCCCAGACATCAGTTAATACAGCTGAAGAAGAAGGGTCCACATCAATTCCGGATCCAATCGTATACAAGGCGGCAGCAATGAGTTCTACGTTGGCCGATAACACCAGCAGGATAACCATTCCGATTCCCTGCTGCAGAGCGCGAGAATACCCCAGGCTATCCCCGGTGCCGCGGGCAAGCTGAGCCCGGGAGAGATTGATAAGAAAACCAACTCCGAATGCGATCGAGACTCCCGTAGTGATCACCCTGGCCATCTCAGCGCTTTGCTCAAACAGAGCATCCACGCTGCCGCCTCCTCCGTCAGCAAGAACAGGGGAGGGGATTAGTAACGTCAGGGTTATTGTCAGCAGGACTGGAATAAAATATTTCACCGAACTCACCTTTAAGGCTGCTGGAGCAATGGCTGG
>SDBT01018499.1_pt1 | contig 10949 bp, 10 predicted proteins | sample 2277101 | NCBI WGS metagenome assembly SDBT01 (sample SAMN10404973, study PRJNA504765) | marine sediment metagenome | isolation source: marine sediment core GS10_PC15, 103 cmbsf | place: Arctic Ocean: Southern Knipovich Ridge | collected 2010 | reverse complement strand
GGGCAGGTGTGGTTTTTGCCCCAGGTGGCACAGCCGAACATACATTTTAATATGGTGCGGCTGTCAAAAACGATGTTCTCTGTTTTGAAAACCACGGCATCATCGGCACCGAGTTTTAACGCCAATTCAGTAAAGTAATTCAAATCTTTTTTAATATTTCTTTTTCGGCTGGGTGTATTTTCATCTGGCATTTTTTAAGTCCCATTTAAGTTAGCTTGATTATAGCATTCGTTTGCTATTGCGATATAGTCTTGTGGTGAAAGTTGCTCCGGCCGTTTGTTTGGATTTATGCCGGCCCGCTCGAAGATTTCAGAGAAGTCGGTGATTTTCGCCAATCTGCCGGTGGTAAATTTAGTACAGGTCTTGACCATTTTGCGGCGGTGCTGCATAAAAAGACTTATAATTTCACTAAACAGTCTGATATTTTTGATTCGGTTGATTTTTTCTTCTTTCACCGTAAAGCTGACCATTGCCGAATCGACCTGCGGCGCCGGCCAAAAGACGGTTGGTTTTAGAACCCTTTCTGTTTTAACCCGGCCGGTGGCGCTGAGGAAGATACTCAAAGTGCCATAATGCTTATTTCCCGGCCCGGCTGTCATCCGTTCAGCCACTTCCTTCTGGACTGTAACATACATAGCATTGACGGACAGCGCTGCCTTAACAAGATTGAGCATTACCGGTGAAGCTACGTTATAGGGCAGGTTGGCAACCAGCAAAAATCGTCCCCGGTATTGTTTGCGGGCTGAATTAAGGGCTTCGGTAACGGACGGGTTGATAGTGTTTTTGTTTTCAAGAATGTCGGCATTGATAATTTCGACATTATTTTGTGTTTCGAGCAGTCTTTTTGCAATTTTGGCAAGGGCAGGGTCTGCCTCGACAGCGATGACCTTTGCGCTTTTTTGAGCCAGGCCTTCTGTCAGAGAGCCGGTGCCACAGCCGACTTCGAGTACGATATCATCCCTGTCGATACTTGCGTAATCAATTAGCAGCTTCATCAGGTTCAGGTCGATCAGGAAGTTCTGGCCGAGCCGTTTGTTTGGAACGAGGCCTTCTGATGTAAGTAGCTGCTGGATTTGCCGCTTAGTCTGCATCTATTTCGGCTTTCGCTTGTGCAGGCTGGTGAGCTTTTTTCATTTTAACCATTTGGATGGCGGTGGTAATAGCCGCTTTCATACCGGCAGGATTTGCCAGGTCTTTGCCTGCAATATCAAAAGCGGTTCCGTGCGCAGGCGATGTTCGGATTATGGGTATGCCGAGAGTGACGTTGACGGCGTTGTGGAATGCGAGCAGTTTTACGGGAATAAGGCCCTGGTCGTGATACATTGCCACGACGGCGTCAAATTCGCCCTGCACGGCCCGCAGAAAGAGCGTATCGGCGGGAAACGGCCCCTGGCAGTTTATTCCTTGGTGCTGAGCCAATAAAATCGCCGGTGTTATTATTCTCTGTTCTTCATCACCGAATTGACCGGCCTCGCCGGCGTGGGGATTCAGGGCTGCTACACCGATTTTAGGATTTTCAATACCGAAGTATTCCTGCAGTGCGGTATTTAACAAATCTATCGGCTCAAAGACACAGCCGATTGTGAATTTGTGGCGTACTTCGAAAAGCGCTTCGTGGATTGTCGCCAGTGCCAGTTTCAGCTCGCCGGCGATGAACATCATTACCTTTCGTTTTGATTTGCATCGCTGGGCCAACATTTCGGTATGGCCCGGCCAGTTGGCGCCGGCCAGTTTCCAACTGGTTTTGTTAATCGGAGCTGTTACAACGGCATCGATAATCCCCGCCCTGGCGGCGTCGATGGCGTCGAGACAAAACCTTATTGATGCTTCGCCGGCGGATTTACTCGGCCTTCTAATCCAGGGCGGCACCGAGTAGTCATCGTAATCGGCCACAACCACTTTATAAGGGCAATATCTGTTGATTTTTTCATGCTGATGTCGGCCCCAGTATGGCTCAATCTCGGCGTTGTCGGCGGCATAGCAGAGCTGTTCATTCATACCGAAGACGATAAATTTTGCGGCCCGTCGTATTTGCGGCTCGGCCAGCGCCTTGACGATAACCTCCGGGCCGATACCTGCCGCATCGCCCATCGTTATCCCTATAACCGGCTGCTCATAAATCGAATTGTTGAGGTTGGTTGTTTTCATATCATTTGGCTTTTGGCATATAAAAGAAAGTAAACTGTACTCTATATATTATACGTCATTCAAAAGCCCAGTTCTTTTAACTTCTCTATAGTTAAGTTTTTTTTCTGCGGCAGAATTTTTTTAAGCTCTTTTTTTATTGTCTTTACGATTATGTCGTTTTCTATATTTACTACGTCGCCGACCTTTGCCTTACCCAATGTGGTTTTCAGCAGCGTTTCGGGTATTATCGCAACGCTGAAACTTATTTGGTCCATATTTGCTATCGTCAGAGAAATCCCGTCAACGGCGACCGAACCTTCGGCTACCATCTGGTCGAGCAGTTCAGCGTTGGCTGCAAATTTTATATCGGCAAATTCGCCTTGCTTGTTGATTGCCTTAATTGTTGCCACCCCGTCGATATGGCCGGTGACGAAGTGCCCGCCAAATCTGCTGTCGGCTTTTATAGCCCTTTCTGCATTGGCCATCAAGCCCGGCTTGAGTCCACCGAGGTTCGATTTTGCCAGAGTTTCCGGGCTTATGTCAAAACGGGCAATCCGGCCGTCGAGCCCGGCTACGGTCAGGCAGGCACCGTCAACGGCGATGCTGTCGCCTGTTTTGGTTCCGTCGGCCAGCTCACCTAAATCTATACTGAGCAGCATTGCGCCGCTGCTTCGGCTAACCGACTTTACCCGGCAAATCGACTCAATAAGCCCGGTGAACATAAAAAGCGTTCCCAAAACGATTATTTATTATTGATAAAATAAAACTATATATTACAATCAATTATACGTAATCGGTAATCAATAATCAAGTTATAAGGGGGCAGGACCGTTATGAATACGTTTTGGCTGAAAATAGCAGGGGCAGCCATAGTGGTTGTGGGAATCATAGTGTTGATAAGTATGTTCACCTCAAACGGTACTCAGGAGCCGGAGCAGCCCAAGAAGACCTTTTACGACCAGGCCCAGCAGGACAAAGAGAAATTCCTGAGCAAACCGGAGCCGCTGAGCGGTCAGCAAGCCAAATCAGATACGGCGCAACAGCCGACGGTAACTCGGCCTGTTCAGCAGAAGCCGACACAACCGGCTGTACCAACAACATTGTATTTCAAGGAGCTTGGTGAGATAGACGATATAGAAGCTGAGAGGCTCCTGAACGTGGCCGTCCCAGGCCGCAGTATAGGTCGGTTACCGATGACCGGTTTTAAGCTTATGGTGGACACCAGCCGGCAAATAATCCGGAGGTGGCCGGATAGCTGGTACGCTTTCCGAGCCAAACAAATGCTGGCCGATATGCCGGAAAGATACCAACAACGATACCGGGTCACGGAACAAGAAAAAGACCTAAGCATGTTTACCAAACCCAGACCCGGAACCAAACCTTTCACGATTAAGGAGGAATCCCGTTAAATGTCTGCAGCAGTATCTACCGTTAACATACCTGCTTTATCGATAACCGCCGACTGCCTGCCGGAGGCGTGGGAAAAGGCCGTTTTAGCGGTATGGGACAATGGCATTGATATTAAAACTCAGTATGACAAATCCAACGATGCGCCAAGCAAAGATGCAACGGTTATGGTTACCGTTACTAATCCTTTGGCTGAGCCGCGGATTCACAAGAATTTTCCGGGCGGGCCGGCCGAGCTGGAAGCGTATCGCCAGGAAGTTGTCAGCGGTATTCACGACCACTGGATTGACCCTGCAGCGGGCAAGTGGACTTATACCTATCACGAACGACTGTTTACATACTGTCCGGTGGAGAATATTCGTAAATCAGCTTCGCCAAAGCCATTTAAGAAGGTTGACCAGATTCAGTATATTATCGATTGTCTCTCGCAGGCTGCTCATACCCGCAGAGCACAGGCTGTAACCTGGATGCCCACAGCCGACCCGCAGACTGATGACCCGCCCTGTCTTCAGAGGATATGGTGCCGATTGGTGGAGGGTGCTGCCGGCGAGCTGTCGCTTAATATGAATACACACTGGCGCAGCAGAGACCTTTATAAGGCCTGGTTTATGAATGTCTATGCCCTTACCGACCTTCAAAGAATAATCGCTGAGAAGATTTCAACAAGGATTAACAAGCCGGTGTTGGTTGGCAGGTACGTTGATATCAGTGATTCGCTGCATATTTATGGCAGCTACTTTGACGAGGTAGCCGGGGAGGTCGAGAAGATGCGCAAAAGCGACTTTACCCAGCGTGCCTGGGAGAGCAAGCACCCTGCTTTCGAGATGATGACGGCTGAAGCCAGAGAAAACCTTGCAAAGGACCCGGACTGGTATGCAAAGCCGAAAGGACAGTAACTTGGTTATTGATAATCAGTAACTGATTAAAGGAGCAAAACGATAGCTTTAATAGTGAACGGCAAAAGAATTGAAGATTTGCAGATAAAGCAGGAAGTTGAACGCCTCAGGCATCATTACGAGCAAATCTTTAGTGACAAGAAGCCCAAAGAGCGCGAAGCACAGCTGCTTGACTGGTCCAGAGAAAATGTGATTGAAAGGGTGTTAATCAATCAGCATGCGAGAGAATTTGGCCCGCCCATATCAGAAACCGAAGTTGAATCCGCCCTGGTGGAGATGAAAAAGCAATATGAAAGTCAGGGTCGCTCTTTTGAGAAGCTTAGTGCCGAAGATAAAGAGAAAATAAAAGAAGCCCTTGAGTCACAAATCAGGGTCGAACGTCTCCTGCAAAACGTCTGCAAAGACATACCCGAACCGTCACGGGAATCTATCGCAGAATATTATGAAGAAAATAAAGAGCAGTTCAGGACTCCCGAACAAATCAGAGTGGCCCATATAGTGAAATACATAAACTGGCAAACAGATGAAAAATCTGCCTGTGATGCGATAAAGCAGGCACGAGAGGAAATTAATAACGGTATTGCCTTTGAATTGCTGGTCGATAAATATACTGATTGTCCCGATAGCGGCGGTGACCTGGGCTATATTACAAAAGGACAGATGGTCGAAGAGTTCGAGGATGTGGTTTTTAAATTGGGCAGTGGTGAGGTAAGTGACGTTTTTCGTACCCGTTTTGGTTTTCACATAGCCAAGCTGTATGACAGAAAGCCGGCGGTCCTGCTGAGTACTGAAGAGGTGAAGGGGCGTATCGCCGAAGAGCTTAAAGAGCAGGTACGAAGAAAGGCTGTTGATGAGTTTGTAGATAAATTGAAAGATAAAGCCAAAATTGAGGAGATATAAAATACTTCTTTGAAGAATATTTTTTACCGATACCCCGATATATCCGGAAGGGTAAATGGCTCGCAATTCCTGCCTTGAAACGTAAAAATTTGGGTCTTATCGGCACTTCCACAGTTGACATTTCACAAAGGATTATCTTCATTTTATCAGGGCGGGAAAATACATATCCCGGTTTGCTTTTTGCGATTTATGTATTATACTTTTATTGAGGCTGAAGGATTTAGCCCTACCACGTAGTACATTGCTTTGGCGCTATGCGAGAATTTGCAATAGAGCCTTTTGGGGGGGCCATATAAAGTTTCTTTCTGGGTAAGGTCCCTGCGCAGGACAACGCGCAGGGACTTTTTTTTCAGAAAAAATACCACCTGAAAAAATTGTGAGTTTTTTTAAACTATTTTTGTTAGTGCTTATCCGACAGGAGATTGGGACAATCCGAAATAAAATTTAACAGCTTGAGATTCATCGTGAAGCAAAATTGTCGTAAGAATTCCTTTGACATACTATATGTTGTACTTGTAATATCCAAGTCGGCGAGATATGGTGTTGTTCCGTCGAGCTGCTGCTTGTTTTTAGCAGAGGACTTTAGGTGGATTTGGCCTGTGAGATGTCCATTTTGCAAGGAGAATCAGGATAGGGTTGTTGATTCGCGTTCGAGCGATTCGGGCAGGGTGATTAGACGCCGGCGTCAATGCCTGGCCTGCAAAAGGCGATTTACCACTTATGAAAAAATTGGCGAGAGCTTTAAGCTTTATGTTGTAAAGAAGGACAACTCACGAGTGCCTTACGATAGGGACAAGGTCCTTGCCGGTTTGCAAAAGGCCTGTTACAAGCGGGAAGTTTCTGCTGAGCAGGTTCAGCAGATTGCCGACAGGGTTGAAGAGGATATTTTCAGGAGTTTTGATAAGGAAGTTTCATCGTCTTTTGTCGGCGAGAGTGTTATGAGGCATCTTCGCGGAGTTGATAAAGTGGCATATATTCGTTTTGCAAGTGTCTATCGTGATTTTAAGGATGCAGACGAATTGATTGACGAAGTAAGTCAGGTTATACAGGAAACAGAGAACAATAGTCAGCCGAAACTTTTTGACGGGTAAAGAGGAGAAAATATTCTCCGGCTAACGCAGTGAGTTTGGTTGCCTATTGGTAAATTATGCAGGGAAGCGTAAAAATGGGGACAAAAAAGCGGTTGAAGGTCATAAAGGCGGACGGCAGTATTGAAGAATATCTGCATACCAAAGTAATGGGTGCCATCGGTAATGCTTTAGCTGAAATTGGTCAGGCGGATGTTTGTGTTGCCGAGGAACTTGCCGATGTTGTAACATATTTTCTTTATAATAATAAAAAACATTCCCATACGGTAACCAGCGGCGAGATACTTTCCATAGTTAAGGCGGTGTTGACGGCTACGGGATATGAAGAGGCGGCGGTTGAATTGAGCGAATATCATTTTGAGCGCAAGCTCAAGCGCTCCAGAATCGAAGTTGTTCCCATTGATATTCAGGGTTTTACGGACATTGAACTATTCGGTAGGGCCGAGGAATCCGGTGACAGAAGCGCCTGGGACAAGTCAAAAATAGTCGCCGATTTGGCAGCCAATTACGGCCTTTCCCGCCAGACCGCCAGGATGATTGCTTCGATGGTCGAGGAAAAGGTATTTAATATGCAGATTACACAGGTCCCCGTAAGCCTGATAAGACAGCTTGTTATTGGTGATACCGCTGCGGTACTACGGGCACAAAAACAGCTTGAAACCGTATAATCCTTTATTTGATTTTGCTCAGCAGTGTCTTTATTCTCTCGAGGATTTTTTTGTTTGATTCTTCAGGTTCGATGTCGAGCCAGTTAATATTTTTGAAAGTTTTGAACCATGTCCTCTGGCTCTTTGCCAGCCGGCGGGTGTTCTTTTTTATCAATTCTGTTGCCTTTTCCAGACTTGTAATGTTATTGAGATAGTTGATTATTTCTGCATAGCCGATAGCACATTGTGCCTGTGGACTTAAAGGTTTATCTTCTGTGAGCAGTTTTTTGACCTCATCGATGAGTCCTGCATCAATCATCTTTTTCACTCTGGAGTTAATCCGTTTACTTTCTTCGGTCTTTTCCCTTCGCAGCCCGATTAAAGTCCAATTGTGCAGGGATTGAGCGGCGTCGAATTGCCGCTGAAGGCTTGAGATAGGTTTGCCGGTGAGTTCATAGACTTCGAGGGCGCGGATTATTCGCCTGGAGTCATTTGGGTCGATGCGTTCCGCCGCTGTTGGGTCAACTGTTTTTAATCGATGGTGTAGTTGTTGGAGTCCTTCGGTTTTGGCAGTCTGCCGCAATTGGCTGCGGATTTGCTCATCGGCACCCGGTCCTTCAAACAAACCATAAAGCAGTGCCTTTATGTACAGTGCGGTTCCCCCAACGGCTATTGTCGGTTTATTGCGGCTCTTGAGCTGTTCTGCCGCATCTGTAGCCAGCTCAAAAAAGGACCCTACGCTGAATGGCTCGCTTGGCTCAACTATATCGATTAAATGGTATTTTAGCGTTGCCAGGGCTTCTTTCGGCGGCTTTGCTGTGCCGATATCCATTCGACGATAGACCTTCATCGAGTCGATGCTGATTATTTCAGCACCCGTTTGCCGGGCCAAATCAAAGGCCAAACGTCCTTTGCCCGATGCTGTAACGCCGAGAATTAGCAATCTGCTTGTATTCATAATTTGCTGTAAAAGTCTGTAAAAATGAATATAATACAAATTAACCGACAAAAACGCAAAATTATAGCTTTCAGGGAAGGTTACGTTCGATGTCAACAGCAAAAGCTGTGAATTTAGATTTTAATACTCGTTTGGCCGAGAAGGCGCAACTGGTTAACGGTGTATTGCGACAGATTGTAGCAGAGCTTGATAATGTGGATGAACGTCTAAGAAATGCACTCGTATACACTCTTGAATCGCCGGGCAAGCGCATCCGCTCTGCGTTGGTTCTTTGGAGTTGTGAAGTTGTCAGCGGCCGGGTGTGCCGCAACGCAGAAATTGCGGCGGCGGCCATTGAGATGGTGCATACTTATTCACTTGTGCATGACGATTTGCCGGCGATGGATGACGATGACCTTCGAAGAGGCCGGCCTACCTGCCATAAGGCCTTTGACGAGGCGACCGCTATTCTTACCGGTGATGCACTGCTGACACTTGCGTTTGAAATCCTGGCCGGAGAGGTTGATGAGCCAAAAATGGCGATAAGATTGATTAGTGAGTTAGCCGAGGCCGCCGGGCCGGCAGGGATAATCACCGGCCAAATGGCTGATTTGAAGGCGGAGAGAACCGAAGGCAGTCAGGAGCTTTTGGAATATATACATACCAATAAGACAGCCAAGATGTTTCGTTGTGCTGCTGGGATGGGTGCAATTGTCGGCGGTGCGGATGAAAGCCGGTTCAAATGCCTTTGTGATTATGGCTTAAAGATTGGGCTGGGGTTCCAGATAGCTGATGATATTCTCGATGTATGCAGCGAGAGCAAACATATTGGCAAGACAGCCGGCAAAGATGCCGCTGCGGCCAAGTGCACCTATCCGAAGGTCCTGGGTTTGGAGAAATCAAGGCAGTTAGAAAAGCAGTTAGCTGATGAGGCGATAGCTCTGCTGGCCCCCTTCGGAGCACGCGCCGAGGCCTTGCGCCAATTAGCAGTGGCGCTGCTCGAAAGAACAAGGTAATTGAGAGCGTTTCTAATGGGTGAACTTTTAGAGAAGATTGATAGTCCCGATGATTTGAAGAAGCTGCCGGCAGAGCAGCTGAAGGCTTTGGCGGATGAAATGCGCCAATTTATTCTCGACTCGGTCAGCAAAACAGGCGGTCATCTTGCCAGCAGTCTTGGGGTGGTGGAATTGACTCTTGCTCTGCACTACGTTTTTGATTTTAGTCGGGACAAACTTCTCTGGGATGTCGGCCATCAGTGCTACGCCCATAAAATCATTACGGGCAGAAAGGGTGCCTTTAAGCGTCTTCGCCAGGCCGATGGTATAAGCGGTTTTCCCAACCCGGCCGAGAGCGTATATGACCGGTTTATTGTCGGCCATGCCGGAACCTCGATACCGACCGCCGTGGGGCTGGCGATAGGACAGGCACAGCAGAACAATAAAGATAAAATCGTAGTGTTGATTGGTGATGCCAGTATTGTTAATGGTGTCTCTTTCGAAGCAATGAATAATCTTGGCCTGGTAAAGAGACAGCTTCTAATCGTGCTTAACGATAATTCGATGGCAATAGACGCCACTGAAGGGGCGATTGCAAAATACTTCTCTAAAGTCCGGCTCAGTCAGACTTACGAAGATTTGCGAAAGACTACCAGCAATATCCTCGAACATATGCCGGTTATCGGTAAAGGTGTTGAGGAGGCGATTGAAAGGATTAAAAAGGGTATTCGTATGGTGTTGCCGGCCAGTCAGTTATTTGAGAGTCTCAATGTTCCATACTTTGGCCCCGTTGACGGACACGATGTTGGTTCGCTTGTTAAATTGTTCGGTGCCCTGGGTCAACTGGACCATCCGGCTATTCTGCACGTTTATACGAAAAAGGGTAAGGGTTTTAGTCCTGCCGACAGGGACCCGCGAAAATTTCACTCAACAGGACCATTCAAAATCAACGGTGATACCACCGAATCAAGTTCGGTTAGCTCAGGACGGACCTTTACCGATGTGTTTGGCGAACATCTGGTCAAACTGGCTGAGAAGGACGACAGAATCGTCGCCATAACCTCGGCGATGTCCAACGGCACAGGGCTGGACGAATTTGGCAGGAGGTTCAGGAAGAGGTTTTTCGATGTCGGTATTGCTGAAAGCGCGGCGGTGGACATTGCTGCAGGTCTTGCAGAGAGTGGATTAAAGCCGGTCGTATGTATATATTCGACCTTTTTGCAGCGGAGCTACGACCAGATATTCCAGGAAGTGTCTCTGCAGAATCTGCCGGTCGTTTTTTGTATCGACAGGGCCGGTTTTGTCGGGTCGGACGGGCCTACACATCACGGTCTGATGGATATCGGTTTTTTGCGGATGATGCCGAATATTGTGCTTATAGCCCCTGCAAACGAGATTGAAATGAAATTAGCTTTGGAGTTTGCTCTGAGCCAGGAAAAGTGCGTCTGTTTGAGGTATCCCAGAGACCTTGTCCCATCGAGTGAGTTTGAAATGGCCGCTTGTAAAAAGCCATTTGAATTGGGCAAAAGTGTGGTTGTTAGAAAGCACAAAGACTCTTGTTTAGCGATTGTTGCTTATGGCAGTGTGCTGACAGAGGCCTTGAAAGCAGCCCGGCTTCTGGCCGATGATGGAATTGAAGTTGACCTGATAAACGCCCGATTTGCGGCCCCGGTTGATAAAAAAATTATCTCTTTTCTAAAAAAGGGTAAAGGTATAATAACAGTAGAAGACCATGACGTAGCCTGCGGGTTTGGTTCTGCTGTGCTTGAGACGGCGGCGGCCGTACTTGACGGCCCAATTGCAAAACCGATAGTTACGCTTGGCGTCCCGAACAGATATATAAAACAGGATACCCGAGACGCACAACTTATGGATGTCGGTATAAATGCCGATAATATAGCAAAGAGAGCAAGGGAAATACTAAAGGTAAAAAAAACAGGACAGAAAAGCAG
>SDBT01018498.1_pt1 | contig 10949 bp, 12 predicted proteins | sample 2277101 | NCBI WGS metagenome assembly SDBT01 (sample SAMN10404973, study PRJNA504765) | marine sediment metagenome | isolation source: marine sediment core GS10_PC15, 103 cmbsf | place: Arctic Ocean: Southern Knipovich Ridge | collected 2010 | reverse complement strand
ATCGTTTCCGGTTCCTGTGGGTCCTGCGGCCCATTGTGCAGTACCAGCACTATTATACTTCACCACAAACAAACCATCACCTCCTTCATTAGGAATGGTTACTCCGTCGTCGAAATCCAAACCCGATGCATGATATCCTGTGACATACACATTGCCACTGCTATCAACAGCAACAGATTTTCCATAATCGTTTCCGGTTTCTGTTGGTCCTTTTGCCCATACTGGTTTACCCTGAAATCCCAGCTCCAGATGAGTACTTGCCTCAAAATGAATCCAAACAACACCAGTATGACTCCCTTGAGGATCAGCATCAGACGGAATATTAATGGATATCTGCACCCAGACAAAATCTGAAACACTATCAACTGCGTTTACAACGTCATTTGTTGAATACCGTACATGAGCTGTCTGATCCCAATCGGTATCAATAGATGATCCAGCTGTATTCATATTGTTTGGATCTTGATTTCCTTCATCCAAGGTCCACGCAACAGTATCAGAATCATTCATACTTGTCCCATTATTCCACATAAAAACACTGCTAGAGTCATCACCAGCTATCTTATCTCGATCGCCATGCAGCCAGATCTGCATATAATCATAAGTACCACCTGAGACAGAGACATTGATATGCGTAATACTCACAGAAAATCGTTCCTCATTTACAATTCCAAATGCTGCAGTATATGTCGTATTTTGATTAGAACTCCAATTACCAAACTCCAAACCCACGGATCGACTACCACTACTATTGTCACCATCAACACGCAAAACACGAACCCCATCTGATGCGTTATCAGATCCAATAAAACGAATATCTGCATTACTCGGATGAACTATTGCATACGAAAATCCGGTTTGAGTGGTAGCATACTGAGTAGAAATAACAAGACTAAGTACAACTACGAATATTCCTACTATGGCTATCTGCTTTTTAATTCCATCCCATCCTAGCTATGAGTTATACTAATTGCATCCCAATTATAAGAATACATAAAGCAATAAGCTTATAAAAATTTAACTAAAAATTCAACGATGTTGAATTTTTAAATAATTTCAAAAATTTTATATTTATTGATTTTTTTAGCAATAATGCACTTCTTGAACCATCTTATTTACTAATATAAATTTAGATAGTATAAATTTAAAATATCTTGTGATGATTTTTAAAATTATTTTTTTATTTGTTATCAATATTTTATAGATATATATTTCACATTTTTGAAATTCTATAAAAATGATCATTTTAGTTATGGTTTACTAATTGAATGCAGTCTTTAAAAAATCAAAGATAATATATATTAAATAATTACAATATTAATATTTTATTTTTTTTGTTATAGATATTTTCGCTCTTATCGTAATGATACAAACTAGTTTCAATGGATTATCAATAAAATAAATATGGGAAAAATAAGATGAAAAAGAAAAATCTTTTGGATTTTCTATCCATCTTACTTTCATTATACTATCTAACTTTTTTATTTAAGAACTTTATTGGAAGATTTTTAAGTTTTTGGAGGATTTTTAAACAAATACTATTAAAAAAATTAAAAAGAATGTTATAACCGAATTATTCGAATGATATCCCCAATGATTCTTATGTTTTCCTCAGTTGCTGTACCATTGACAATGATATCCGCACCGACATCAACTTTTTCTTTTGCAATACTTGGATTTTTTATTCCACCGCCAACAATAATTGGAATTTTAATCTCGCTTCTTATAGCTTTTAGCATTTCATTTGAAACAGGACGCTCTGCATCAGAACCAGCTTCAAGATATATACAGTTCATCCCGGTCATCTCAGCATATATTGCATAATTAATTGCTTTTTGTATATCATCTCTATTTATTTTATGTAATTTAACGTTTTTTTCAACAGTTGTTGGCTTTTTACTTGTACTAATTACGATATATCCCATTGGAATGGGTGTGATATTCCATTTTTTTACAAGAGGCGCTCCTCGAACTTGTTCGCTTATCTGATATTTATCCTCTTTAGAATTTAGCAACTTCATAAAGAATATATAGTCAGCGTTTTCTGAAATGGCATCGGCAGAATTTGGAAATAAAATAGTAGGAACTTTAGCATGTTCTTTAATTGCTTTGACCGTATTATATACCGTTTCTCTTCCTCGGATCGTTGTGCCTCCAACCATAATCGCATTTGTACCATATTCTGCACAAATTTTTGCTCTCTTCCCAGCTTCCTTCGGGGTTTGTTTATCTGGATCTATCAATGAAAAATGAAGTTTCTTGTATTTCTGAAGCAACTCCTCAATAATATTCATCGTGTCCTCCCAATTAAATGATTATTTATTTTTACTACAAACACGTTAGATTAAATAATATTTTATATATTCTTCTGTTTTTCAAAAAGCGTCAATAATTTTTATATTTCTTTGGTTTCCAATTTTCAATATTTTTTCTCTAATCTTTTTGTAATATTCTTTTTCTTCGAATATATTTTTAACAAAAATGTTATACATATCCTTGTTATCAAAAATTTTTTGTTTTATATTCTCCCAGATCCCTGGTTTTAAATTGAGCATATCTATCAATATTTCAGAAGCACCTTTATCAATGAATTTGTTAATGATATCTGATATTCCTTCCACTGTAATTGAAGGATAAATCGGTCCAAAAAACACAGTTGTCCTAATTCCTATATCAGAAAATGATTTTAGGATATTTAATCTCTCTTTAATTGATGAAGATCCTGGTTCAAGTATCTTTCTTTCATAATCATTAAGAGTTCCTATACTCATCATTACTTCTATATCTGAAAACTGAGAAATAATTTCGATATCTCTTTTTATTAGATCAGATTTTGTCTGTATGTGAACGGGAAAATTATATTTTAAGAGCTGTTCTAAACAATACCGAGTTAACTTATACTTTTTTTCAACAGATTGGTATGGATCAGTAACTGTTGAAATACCCACGACGCCAGGTTTTTTCTTTTTAAGTTCTTTTGAAAGCACAAGAGGAATATTTTTTTTAATGTCAACAAAACCTCCCCAAGTTTCTCTTTTAATTCTCAAAACATTTGGAACATAACAATATGCACAGCTATGATCACAGCCTCTATAAGGATTTAATGAATACATTAGACCTGGAAGTCTAGAAAGAGATAATGCAGTCTTACAATTAATTTCATTTATTTTCATATCTATCACAAAAAATCTTCCAATCTTTTTTGAAACAGTTGATTTTTCAACACAGCACTATTTCTAATCCAACGTTGAAGCGGTATATCCATAATTTCGGTAACATGCATAAGCGCTTCGTTTAACGTATCAAATTTTCTAAAATCATCTCGCAAAGCACTTCGTACACTTTCACGTACATTCCAAACACCAATAGGCATAATATATCCCGGATGGGCTTCTCTCATAATTACAACTCCAGCTTGACGTCTTTCTTTGTTAAGTAATTCATTAACAGCAAGCCTTGCAGCATAATAACACCCTCCAATCTCAGCATATGTTGTTCTTCCTTCGTAAAACTCATAGCTATTAAAAATTGCAATATTTCGACTGTACTGATTCCAAGTAGTATTCGGATACCATGCTTCAATAAGTTCATACTGCCACTCGGTAGGAGTTAACAGTATTATCCAGCGGTTGTCAAACTGATTCAAATAATATATCCTAAATTCATTGATGTAAGGATATGTTTTTGTGTTTTTCATCAACTCTTTTCCAATGGTTGAATCAACTGCTGTGATACTCCAGCGAGTTGGAACAAAACGTCTATATTTTTTAACACCGAAAGCACCGACAGAAAAAGCTCGTTGAATCTTAGAAATCTGAACATTACTCCTGTAAATATTTAATATTGCTTCTTTTGATTTTAGATCGGTATCATAAAATGCTTTTTCGATGTGTTGTTCATATTTTGGATTGGTGATATCAAGAGTTTTTATTGGTGCAGAAGGTCCATGAGGCTGAATCTCATCATAAAAAGCAACTCTGCCATACGGTTTTTTTTCAAATAATGCATCTGCAAAAACAGAGTTTTTAGAAAGAGCTAGCTCTCTTGTAAACTCAACAACTCTACTCGAATTCTCCACATCTGAAATATCCACTGTATATTTTCCTCGGACAAGCTGAGAGCGGAAATCAACAATATCATCAATACTTTTATTGAGCCATAGCTCAGGTGTATCAATTTCAGAAGTATCTCCCATAACTGGAGGAATCATAGGGCCAATCGAGATTTTTGGATACCCGATTCTTCCAATAAACACGCTAGGTGGCGAGGATCCTCCAAGATGTAATGAACTCACTAAAGGTTTTGTCTTATTTTTTGAATGAAAACGGACAACAACAGGACAACGAAGTTTCCCACAAAGCATCTTTGTGCCTCTGCACAATGCACACATACTGATAAATGTCTTTTTTTCAGAAGATAAAAGCTTTTTTTGCCCCATTTTTAGTATATCTTTCACCGTTTCCCCCATCATAATTTCTGTTTTATATACCTATACCACAGTGAATTGAAAGTAAATTTTCTAATCTAACCTGACTTTTTGTTTTAGTGTCTCAATCCAGGACGGAAGTCCTTCAAGTGTACGAATCATTGATCTTTTTGCAAAAATCTCTCGATATCTTGTATTACACACTACACGGCTTTCCAAATTCTTCTTAATTGTTGAACAAAGATATCCTCCTTTTCTATCCCAATCTGTCAGAAGAATTATACTTTTGTATTTCTGAGAAATCATATCACAAAAATCTGGGATGGACAACCCGACGTTGAAACGAATTATTTCACCAGATATGTCCAGTTTCCGTAACGCCTCAATATCTTTATTCCCTTCTACAATGATTGGTACTGTTTTATTTTCTTCTCTAAGATTTGCGAGCGCTTCTTCTAAATCTTCCAGGGATTTTTCATAATCCATGTAATGATTCCTCGATTTTTCTGCAAACATCTCTTTTTTGTATATTTTTAATGGAAACGGTTTTTTCTCTTCTCTTCTGTCCGGATATAATGGCTACATCTTTTTCAGAAATATTGAAATACTCTGCAATTTTTTCAATAACTTCGCTGTTGGCTTTGTTTTCTTTTGCCAAAGCTTTTACTTTTACTTCGATACATTGACGCCAATTATTATATCCTGCGGGAAAAAGTGATTGAGAAGAACCAGGGATTACATGTATTTTTATGAGAACAATATTTTTTGAAAGACTAATTGCATTGTTGCAATTCATACTATCAAATCATAGTTTATTAAGAGAGATGGAGTATTGCTTCAGCGATATCGCCATTTGATTCTTCAAGAGCTTTTTTTGCTTCTTCTTCGGATTTACCAGTCTGATCCATCACAAGCTTGATGTCTTCTTTTAATGTATCGTCAGATCTATCTCTGATTATAGGATTTCCAATAATTTGATATGTTTTCTGACCTTTAGCATCCATAACGGTTACTTCGGCTTCTTTAAAAATATATTCTTTCGTGTCTGTTTGAATTATTATCTTTTCAACATTATCAATATTTTTTACACTTATCCCAAGTCTACGCATCATTTGATTCATTTGTCTTGGATTTATATTTCCAGGCATCATAGGCTTATACCTTCTACAATTTGCGAAGCATATATAGATTATTCCTTAAACTATCGAGGATTATTTTTTACTTCCATTGGAACAGTCTAATTTATCTTCTTAAAAGATGATATATGTTTTGTGTTATTTGTAGTTTATTGATGTAATTTAATTTTTTCCAGGTCTTTCATTACTGATTCTCTTTCTATCTTGAAGAGATTTTTTAGTGATTTGCTTTTTAATATCAATCAGAAACATTATTACCAAAGGATATCATTGACTAAGCTTAGAAAAATCCATCTTTTAAACTACAAGATTTAAATAGGAAGAAATCTTATATATTTTTATATTTCGGGAGGTATAAGATATGAAAAAGTTAACAATCATGTTTGTAACGGGATTTTTTTTACTAAGTGGATTTGTTGTAAGTGCAAATTATATGCTTAATAATAGTGAGATATCAGATGATCCAATAAATATTCAGACTATGAAAATATTATTTTCATTTACAAATGACGGTGATTATCAGATTATCAACGAAAAGGACGGTCAAAGAATCGAAGTAGATGGCTATGGCAATTTAATGGTGCCTGGAAAACCAATGCTTCCTTCAAAAAAGGTAATGATTGCTCTACCCCCAGGTGCTAAAGTTCAATCTGTAAATGTTAAAGGAATTGACGCTACTGTTGTACCAGGAATTTACAATATTGTGCCCACTCCTCAGATTAAACCAATAGATGACCCCGATCAAGATATTATTGAAAGAATACGGGAGGAGTATAATGAAAATTATGAGAATACGTATTTTTCTGATCAAGTTTATCCTTCTGAAAGAGGACAATTACAAGGCGTTGGTACTTTACGTAAGTATTCGTTTGTTTCTGTTTCATTATATCCTTTTAGCTATCATCCGCAATCAGGATTATTAACTTGTTATGAAGGCGCCGAGATTATCATAGACTATAGTACTTTATCAAATGATAATTCTAAATCTCAAAAGATAGAGGAACTTAATCAGGATACTCTTGCTGATGAAAAAGCATCACTACTATTTATGAATTACAATGAAATAAAAGACTATTATCAACCCTCTGAACCAAATCCTGGACCACTAACAGAAACCCATGACTACGTAATCATCACAACAACAGACCTTTCACCTGCTGTTACATCTTCTAATTTCCCAGATTGGAAAACTCTTCTTGGTTTTGATGTTAAATTTGTATATATTACTGATGATGAAATCACAAATCAACCGGGTGTTGATCTAGCTGAACAAATAAGGAATTTCCTAAGAGAATATTATATACAATGGGGGATTGAGTATGTTCTTTTAGTAGGTGATTATTTAACAATTCCTATGCGTTATTGTTCTCCCGATCTAAGTTGGTATGTACCAACTGATGTATATTATGCTGATTTATCATATCCTGATGAGGATTCCTGGAATTCTGATGGTGATGGATATTATGGCGAGTATGGCCAGGACACTCCAGATTTCATAGCTGAGGTTTATGTTGGTAGAATCCCCACAAGCGATCTGTCAAGGATTACGTATACTCTTAACAAAATTGTAGCTTTTGAACAAGATACCGGAGCTTGGAAGAACAATGCATTGCAAGGTGGTGCTATTTTATTTTTTGAAAACGAAGATTACTCCGGTTATGATGTTGTAGATGGTGCAAGTTGCCTTGATGCAATTGAAACTGATTTTATGGGTAGTTGGGGAACAAGTCAATATAGCGAACAAGAAGGCCTGGCTCCATCTGAATATGAATGGCCTGCACTTAATGAACCTACCTTTACACTAGAATGGCGTACCGGTCAATATTCAGTAGTAAATTGGGCTGCTCATGGTGCACCTACTTCTATTGGTCGTCTTATTTGGTCCTGGGATGATGGAGATGGCGTTCCTGAGCATGATCCAGGTGAGATAACATGGGGTAGTTTTTTAAGTACCAGCTCAAATCTTGAAGATGATTATCCATCTATTGTATTTGCAGTATCCTGTAATGTTGGTCGTCCTGAGGATGGAGATAATCTTGGAATTAAACTACTCACCAATCCTTTAATGGGTGCTTCAGTTGGTATTATCAGTGCTACAAGAGGTGCTGCAGCATCATTAAATTGGACTCAATCTCATTCAGGTGCAGAAGCCTTGTGTTATGAATTTAATCATTACATGATCAATGGACCTAATGGACCTGAAAGACTTGGGGATGCTATGTATAATTCAAAGGCTTATGTTCATTATAATTTCGGTTGGGATCATCCTTACGAATATCTAAATATGTATAATTACAACGTATATGGAGATCCATCACTTGTACGAGAAGGAGTATCTGACTTTCCACCAGAAACACCTGTTGTTGCGGGCCCAAGAATTGGAGTTACTGGAAGATACTACAGCTTTACTTCTAGTACCACTGATGTAAATGGAGATCAAATTTACTATAATTTCTCCTGGGGTGATGGAACATATAGTGGATGGATTGGACCATACGATTCTGGAGTATCTGCACAAGCATCACATTGTTGGAACGACAATGGCATGTGTGAAATTAGAGTGAAAGCAAAAGATACACAAGGATGTGAAAGCAGCTGGTCGGAACCACTGATTGTGAGGATATTTAAAGTTCAAGTGCGATCATTAGAAGGACCTGAGGTACTTCCTTCAATGCCATCTGGTTAAAAAAAAAGCATTCGTTCTAATCGCATATATTCAATACTGTTAATTTATATTAGATATTTATTGATAAAAATAAAGCTGGGGAGGATGTAAATGATCCCGTTTTTATCGGTAAAAAAGTGCAGGGGACGTGATTCCGACTGGAAGTTTAAATCACATATAATTATGCCCATATCGGGCATATGTGCTGAAGGTTAGAAGCCCGACAGAAAATATCACAGATATAATGAGTTTTGGAAAGCAATACCTTTTTTTAAGATACCAAAGATACTTATGATTTTACCTTAAAATACCTACTGAATTGATTATACTGATATAAACAACCATATACGCGCAAGTTGGAAAAATATTTGTTTTTCCCAAACCAAAGATAACAGGGTGTTTTACGGAAAAACAAAAAAATTGCATATAAAGACGTTAATGGATGACATTCCTAAAATAAAAGAAAAATATGCCAAGGATTTATTTTTGTTTTATCTAATTTGTCCTTGACAGCCCTTTCAAATTGTTCATAATCATTATATACTCGATTAAAACCCCATTTTTCAACTAGATCATCTGCTTTTCTTTCATCCAATGGATCATATATCATAGATTTATGGTGTCTTAAAACAAAATGCGCTATCTCATGAGCAATAAAATCCATCTTACAAGATTCTGATTCTCTATCTATTAAAACAAAATTTAACAATATAAAAGGTTGTTCTATCTCCATGCAACCTTTCGGAACCGGAATAGATAAACAACCTGCAATACCATACGACTCTAACAGAACAAACAATACTTCAGATAAAACCTTATCTCTTATTTCATCAGGTAATGCAAATAGTGTTTTTGCAATAAGAATTTTATTTCCATCATCTTCAATTGCAGCATCGCCTATTATTTGAAGATCATGCACAATTTCTTCAATTGAATCCTCTTGTTTATGGTATCCATTATTGCCCATGTTATCACCCTATCGTTTCCTTTTTTTTATATGCTCTTATTCTGTACTTTTCGCTTATAGGGCCTCCATATATATGAAAGTATAGTTGCAACAATAGCAACAATAAATATTATGCAAAACAATAGAAATGCAGTATTTCCTTCAGAAAAAGCACGTTCAAACCATAATCCAAGACCCAGAAATGCAATTCCTCCGACAATACTCATGACTTTCTCCAAGGCATTCATGATAATTCCTCCCCGAATCCCGATGCCATTAACATCTGCTCATTTAAAAAGATATACCATAAAATAATGAGAGAGAAAATTATTAACCTCCTCTAAAAAATCCTAAAATGTTTCTATTCATCCTCATTAGAACGAGGGGAACCATTGCTTTTTGAGAAATTCTGTTTAACTTCTTTAAGCTTTAGTTCTAAATAATAATCAGAGGAGATAATAAAATCATGTTTTAAATTACCACTTAAAAATTCATCTTTTAGCTGCTTCCGAATTTCTTCAAATAAACCTTCAGTTGTTTTATCCATTATCAAATCAACAAAACATCCCATAGATTCATCATCAGTACATTCATTGTTCTCAAACCATTCCAGAACCTCTCTTTTAATTTTATCCTTCATGCCATTCACCTAATATTTTATATTATCAAACAGTTATTGCATTTACAAACCATTCTCCAACTCTCAAGATCCATTCATCCCTACTTTCACCATATTTCTATAGCCATCCACCATTAGGATGCAAATCAATTGGTACAGTTTCCCCTGATTTCTTCATGATATATATCTTACAATTAACGTTATTTTCTGAGAGACAATATCGCTTTGTTATTTCCACAAATTTTCCAAATCCCCCCATCTTAAAATGTGCATACAAAGAACAATCCTTAATATTCTTACAAGTATGACCCATCTTATTAAGAACCCTGAAAAATGGACAATCTTTATACATTTCAGACATACAAAAATCATAAGTAGCCACCGGAACAGATTTTACCTCAGAAGTACATTTTCTCGTATCATCAACAAACAGCGGACAAGTCATATTCTCCATCGCCTCAAAAACCTATAACAACTATCGATTTAAAAAACAATACCTCTATAACTCTTATCCATACATACCTGGTAGCGGAGATTGGCCAGATGTCATTGGTTTAGCTTGTTTATGAAACTTCTGAAGTTGCTTTTCAATACGCTCAGCCTCCTCATAAAGCGGCCCAACATTAATATCAACACCTAATAATGTAGCGATAACAGTCAAAGCAGATGCCGCAGCACCCGCATCAGGGAAGTTCGGATGCGCCTCAGCAAGTATCGCAATCACATCAAAACCTACCTGTTTCCCTATATTAAGCAAGACTCCTGAGACACCTGCGATTATCCCATTTTTAAACTGAGGAATGTTCATATCTCTGAGCATGACTCTAGCATTCTCTGTTGACCCTATTGCAAATGATTCACCAACGTTATCTTTTTCAGAAGATTTATCATCTTTACCTTCAACGACCATACCTTCAGGAGAAATCAAAAGATTACATCCCTTCTCACGCACCCATTTAATAACAGTATTTGATAAAGAATTTATCAAATGAGATTTCGGTTTAAACTCAGAGACAAAAACAACAATCTTCCCTCCATTTTCCATTGTACCTGCATAGATACGAACAGGAGACAATGGCTCTCCTGTATGAACAACAGAAAGCGTAGGAAACTGATCTGAATTCAAAGCACCAATCTGTTCCAAACCTAAAGCATCA
>SDBT01018497.1_pt1 | contig 10950 bp, 11 predicted proteins | sample 2277101 | NCBI WGS metagenome assembly SDBT01 (sample SAMN10404973, study PRJNA504765) | marine sediment metagenome | isolation source: marine sediment core GS10_PC15, 103 cmbsf | place: Arctic Ocean: Southern Knipovich Ridge | collected 2010 | reverse complement strand
TCAGACCGAAATTGATAAGCAGGTAGGAGCTATTAGAGTGAGAGATGGGCGAGATGGGGAGGACGGAAAAACTCCTACTAAACAAGAAATTAAAGGAATTATAAAGGAGGTTGTTCCTAAACCGAAGAAGGAAGAATTTGATGTGGATAAAGTTAAAGGGTTACGTCCTCTTCTTGATAATCTTTCTGATAGACTTTCTTCAATTAGAACCCAAAGAGGTGCTAGCGGCGGAGGTTCAACTATGAGAGTTGATGATTTAAGTTCACAAGCAGATGGAAGTACGCAGAGTTTCACTACGACATATAAAATCGGCTTGGCTCACGCCTTATTCTACTCCGCGTTCCCATCAGTTATTCTTCCGACAACCGATTATGTGGCAAGCGGAAACATTGTAACTATTTCAACCCTAACTCCTGTTTCTGGTCAATCGCTTTTATTTATTTATGAAGAGGGATAATAAAAAATTAGAGAAAACTTTATCGACAATAATCTTAGGGCTTGTTATCGGGTTCTTCTATTTTTGGTTTGTGATTTCTCCGGCTCTTGCTCTGCCTGCGGTTCAGATACTTGGAGAATACACGGTAGGAGGAGGAAGGACTGCTACTACGAGCGACAACGCTAAACTAACTATTGATGGTTCTAAACCTTTGGCTATGCCGGATTTAGGTTCGTCTGGTTCTCCCTGTCTTACGATTAGTTCAACTGGGCTAGTCAGCACTTCTAGTTGCGGAGCTTTTAGCGGTTCGGGAACTTCTACGCAAATAGCTTACTGGTCTGATGCTGAAACCCTTACGAGCAGAAGTGATTTTGTTATAGATGCTTCCGGCAATGTTGGAATCGGAACTTCAACTCCATCATCTAATTTTGTGGTTGCAACGCCTGAAAATCAAAGTATTGGTTCTTTATTTTCAGTAAAATATACTAATACAAACCCGGCTGTTAATGCTTCAACTTCAATCGTTACTATAGGGCCTGTTACATCCACTTTAGCAAAATTAGGTTCATTAACTATAAATCAAACCGATTCTTTAACTGATTTATTTAGAATAAATAGTTATCAGGGTTTTAATCTTCTTAGGATAAATAATGCAGGAGGCGTATGTATTAATTGCACAAATCCATCAGGCGTGCTTACTGTTGGTGGAAATATAACTGCTTCTTCTTTAACTGTTGATACAAATACACTTTATGTAGATGCGGGGAATAATAGGGTAGGAATAGGAACGGTAACTCCTAACGCTCCATTAGAAGTTGAAGGTGCTTTACCGGGAAATGTTGGGGGGTTTCAAAGTGGAATACTTCAAGTAACAAATTCAGATACTTCTCAATATGCTAATTCAGTTATCACTGGGCATAATGCTTCTTCTTCAAAGCAACTCTGGTATCTTGGTTCAACAACAGGTTCAAACGATAATATCGCATTTATTAATAGACAAAGTGGTACTTTGTCTTTTTCCACAACTAATACTCAAAGATTGACGATTGATGCTGGCGGCAACGTAGGCATCGCCACTACCACTCCTGCCTACACTTTGGATGTTGAAGGAACGCTCGGAGTGTCAGGTGTTGCCACTTTTTCTGGGACTGCATCCTTTGGGGGAGTAGTTACGGGAGTAACTCCCACCGCAAGTGCTCATCTTGCCACTAAAGAATACGTTGATACTGCTATTGCAGAATTACGCTTTGATTTGTTTTTAGAGAACACCGAGAATTCAGGAATAGGCGACCCTTATAATCCTATAAATACATATACTCTTCAAGAACTAAATCCCGGCGGTTCAACACAAACTCTCACTTCTACTTCTACAAGTTCAGGTGCAGACCAATTTTTATTTGCGTTTTCAACTGGGACAGATTTGCCATTAAGTGAAATTGAAGTAGGTCTTGTAGATGGACATTTTCATTTTAATAAGTCTTCTGTTGGTGGTGTAGATATTGTTATGTATTGGACACTTGTTCATAGGACTACGGGTGGTTCAGAGACAATTTTGGCTACCTCTGAAGATTCACCTTCTTTAACAGATGTAGCAACTGCGTATGATTTACACGCAAACATAGCGACAGCCCAAGCTCTTATTTCGACAGATAGGCTTGTTGTAAAGGTCTATGCCGATGTAACCGGTGGTGGAGGAAGAACAGTAATCTTATCTTTAGAAGGAGACACTAATAGTCACGTCTCTGTTACTGTCGATACGGGAGTTTTGTCAAATATATTTGCAAGGCAAGACAAAAATCTTTTTGACCTTGATTCAACCTCCACCGCACGGACTAATCTCGGATTGGTGATAGGCACTAATGTTCAAGCGTGGGATGATGACTTAGATGACTTGGCAGGATTAACTCCAACGAAAGGAGACCTTATTGCTACCGCAGGAACTAATTGGACGGATTTTGCTGTTGGTGCTGATGGATTGTGTCTTATCGCTTCATCTACGGCAACTAATGGATTTAATTGGGGGGCTTGTGGAGCAGGAGGTGATGGTGTAGCTCTTGGAGATAGCCCTTCTTGGACAGGACAGCACGATTGGAAATATGCAGGTGTGCCAGTGGATTTTCAGAACACAACAGATGCAGTTTCAAACCAAGTAGCGATATTTAGAGCAGGAGATAGGGGGACTCCAGCAGATAACGACCAAGGATATATTTCTTTTATGGGAGATGATAATAATGGCGACCAACAAGAGTTTGCAAGGATGCTTTGGGAATTGGACGATGTAACAAGTACAAGCAAAGATGCATCAATAAGGTGGTACACAATAAACAATAATTCACTTAATAATAATATGACCTTGTCGGCAAATGGTGCTTTGAGTATAGGTGGAAATTTTCAGGGTGGTTCTATAGATGCTACCCAAGATATATTCGCAAATAGATATATTGAAATTGATGGCGATATTGCTATTTCCAGGCCCGGAATGATTTTAAGGGGTAGTACTAATTCAGAAACATTTTTAAGTATTGATAATGATGGAGATGAGATTACCGCCAATTATTCTGCCGCTTCAGAACTTATCAACGGTAAGTGGACAGAAGCAAGTTCAGGAAATCATCCCTTAATCGCAGGACTTGCTATAAAACCACAAACTATAATTGCAGACGATGGAACAGTATCTGACACAGCCTCTCTCTACATAGAAGATGCCGCCAGTTCAACCGTAGTTTCTGGTGGAAATTACGCTCTTTGGGTAGATAATGGAGAAATAAGAATTGATGGAGATATTGGAGATACAACCAATCGGGTTACAAAAGGCTGGTTTACTGATATTGAAAGTACAAACGCTCTGACTGTTGGCGGTTCTGCTGTTTATTATTCAGGAGGTACTGATGTGGCCGTAGCCGACGGCGGAACAGGAGTGTCAACTTTGACTTCAAATGCTCTTCTTATAGGAAATGGAGCAGGAGCACTGAAGTTTGGAATTGCAACTTCAACAGGTCAGATTGTAATGGCGAGTGGAACAGAACCCATATTTGGAGATATTGTTGCCGGAACGAATATAGAAATCTCCACATCGACAGTAGGACAAATTACTTTTAAGAGTGCTACAAGTTCAACTTATTTCGTAATTGAAAGCCCAAATAATACAGAAGATGATGCAATAATGACTTTTGATTCTGCTTCTACTCTTAGAAAAGTTTATGCGGTGAATAAAGCAAGTGGAGATACTGTAACTTACAATCTTTGTTTTGATACGGATAGGAGCAAATCTACTAGTACTTGTTCTTATATGGCTTTTACCAATTACCTGACAATAACAGCTACATCAACGCCTTCTTCTACGACAGCGTTCGCTACATCTTCAGTTCCAGCTGGAGGAGTATTGAGATTTCTTACAGCAGGGACAGCTTCTTCTACTCAGTTTAATATAACGATTTATTATACAACTCCATGAGAATAGGAACTTGGACAATCAATTTTACATCTAATGGCAGAAAATATGGCTGGGGGTTTTGGCGTTCTCTTTGGAATTTCTTTGTTGTAAAACCAGATTCCATATTTGCTAAACTTGGTATATTACCTCACGACCAAGATGGGCATATCCGTTGTGAAGGAGCGGCTCAAGCTTCCTTAAAAGGAAACGTTCTTAAACGAGAGTTTTATACATTCAGGGCTTTCAAGGAAACTTTAATTGGTATTCCAATTTATGAATTAAGAAAAGGAGCAGAGAGTCTTGCAGAAAAACTTGGACTATCTAAAGAATTAGCATATCAAATAGGAGCAATTTCTATGTCTGGCGATGCGACTGGAGATGTCATTGAGGGTGGAGTTACTACAAATTCGTTCACTTATACGGTAAATTCGGGAAGTAATCTTTGTTTAATAATTGGTTCAGGTTATTCTGATGCTAACAGAACTTTGGATAGTGGAAGTTGGCGAAGCGGAGCAGAGGCAATTAGTGAGGCCATAGCATTTTTTGATACTAATGCAAACAGTGGTCGTGCTGTTATCAATTATTTAGTTAATCCAACGCCGGATACTGAAATTTTAGGTGTTACCTTTTCTGGAAACCTTGTAGCTGGTGATAGGGGAGGACAAACAGCAGTTACTTATTCGGGTGTTCTTCAAGCAGACCCAATAGGAATCACGGGCTCAAATACAAGCGGTGCTTCAGGAGTAACTTCAATTGATACTGTTCTAAATCCAACAGAAGCTGAAAACTCTTGGATTTTCAGCAACTATTGGTGGGGCGGTGGAGGAGATATTTCTCCCGGTCAGGGCGAAACTCATAGGGTAGAACAAGGCACAGGTATTGAGAATGGCGGTGGTGATAAGACTACTACCACCGTAGGAAGTTACACTACTGGTTGGGATTCTGCCTCTTCAAATTCTGTGGTTATGACTGCGGCTGAGATTAAAGCCGCCGTTGTTTCTGGCAGGAGAATTATTGGTCGCGGAATAACAAGATAAAATGAAAAACAACTGGACTAAAAAAGAGCTTGAAAAGCTCCTTAAAAAGCTAAGACAATACTCTTTCTTCTCAGAATCTTTAGAAGAAACCTTTAAGCGGAGGATTGGGTATGAATAAGACAAACGAAGAATGACCCCAGAAATACTACAAGCAATACAAATAGGAGGATGGGCGGTAGCTTTTGCTGTTGTTGGCTATCCTTTGGTTACGAAAGTTTTAGCTCCTCTTGTCAAGAACTGGATTTCAAAGAGAAATGGTGGGAACGGAACGCTATGGGACAAGGTTGAAGAGATAGAAACCAATCACCTACACGATATAAAAGAGCAATTAAATTCTCACAAGACAGAGTTTGATGAGTTCCGCAAAGAAACTAGGCAGGATATATCCAAGCTAAAAAGCGATGTTGCTTTTATTAAAGGAAAAATGAGTAAATGAAAAAAGGATGGGTAGTATTCTTAATAATCATTGTATTGTTTATAGGACTTATGGGTATTGAAAAGTTCAAATTTGGAAAAGTAGGGGGAGAGGGGAATTATCCTCCTTCGGTTGATTTTGAACGCTCTGTTGAGGAGGTCTTAGACAAGCTCTTACCTAATAAAATATATGATGTTTATTGGAAAAAGCTCTTTCCTTACCAGACATTCTTTGAGAGTTTAGACGGGTTCACTAATAGCGGAGTTGCGATTGCTGACGCTCAGCTCACTTTTACCACTGGCGCAAGTGAGAATGATTTCGCCCGTCTATTAAAACAACCTGACAATCACGGGTTTATAACTTTCAGCCAGCCGAGTAGGTTTAAAACCGCTTTCGAACTGGCTCAGGTAACTAATCAAACCGCTTACTTTTTTAGAGGAGGCGACCCATCTGCTTCTAATCAGGGTTATGGATTTAAAGTAGTGGACGGGACTTTGTATGGGGTAACAATAGATTCAGGCGGGACGGAGAACGCTGTTTCTCTCCAGTCGGTTAGTGCTGACACTGAATATGAGGTAGAAGCGAGGTATTCTCCGAGCGATAAAGTTATCTTCTATGTCGGTAGTTCGGCAGGGAGTATAGTTCAAGAGAAAGGGACATCTACTACTAATCTGCCTTCGCCTTCGGAAGTTGTGAATGACTTGCTATTTTCTGTGAGGATAGCGACTAATGAGGACGCGGCTAAAGTTATGTATATTTCTTATGTTCAGATTCTTCAATTTAGAGATGTCTTAAAATAATGGCTAAACACCAAAAAGATAATTCAAAATACTTCGTGCTTAAAGAGTGTGAAACTTGCGGTAAAACTCTCAAGGTATATAAATCTGTTGTTGTTATCGGTGGAGGGAGGTTTTGTAGTAAGTCTTGTTTTGGTAAAAGTAGAGTTGGTGGAAAGAACACGTTTTATGGCAGGAATCATACTGAGAAAACCAAGAGGGAAATAAGTGAACACCATAAAAAGATTGGTCTAAAACCGAAAGAACCTTTTGACCATACAGGAATGGTTCGTTCAGAAGAAACAAGACGAAAAATGTCATTAGCTCATAGTGGTGAGAATCATTATAGATGGAATCCGGATAGAGAAGAAATATTTAAGAATGCTGATGGTAAAAATGATTTTGAATATAGAGAATGGCGTACTAAGGTTTATCAGAGGGATAATTATGAGTGTAGATTTAGTAGTTGTAAGTGTAGTGGCAGAACAGAAGCGCATCACATTCTGAATTGGGTTCAATATCCAGAGTTGAGATATGAAGTTAAGAATGGAATTACTTTGTGTTTCTTTCACCATCCCAAAGGAAGAAAATTAGAGGAGAAGTTAGCTCCAGTTTTCAACAGGTTATTACTCAACGTTTAATATGATATTTCAAATCCCAACTAAAGATACAAGAAGATTTATCCAGCCGAATCGCGGGGATTTAGCAGGCAACATTTTCGCCACGTGGAATATGGATTTTGATTCTGTCTTAGGCAGAGCAAGAGTAAGCCCTACGGTTCGTATAAACACAGATGACGGGGATGACGCCCAGTTAGGGATTCCTTTGGCTTTTGTAAGGAGTTCGGCGGACACTACCGATAGGTGGTGGGCTTTGTGCGGGACTGTGCTTTTTAAAGCGGCTGGGACTGACCCGACTGGGGCATTTACGCAAGATGCTATCACTAGCACACCAACCACGGCTACCATAATTTCGTCTGATATGGTTGATTTTAACGGGAAGCTCTACGTTAGTCTGCCGACAGAAATCACTGAATTAGAAGCTGGGACTTGGGACGCGGACTGGTGGACAAATGTTATAGGAGGGACTGCGCCGACAACAGGTATAGCTCATCCGATTCACGTTTCAATTAAAAGAAATCTATTTATCGTTGGGGACGGAAACTTGATTCACGTTATGGATAAGAACGAGAATGTCAGCAATTCAAGAGTCATTCTACCTAGTGAGTTTGAGACTATTTGGATTCGCTCCAACCAGAATGGAACTTGGATAGGAGCGAGGAATAAGGAGAATGGCGAAGCGGAGGCGTTTTTCTGGGACGAGGTTTCTGAAAACTATAATTATTCTTATAAACTAAAAAGCGATAGAACTTTCGCCGGAGTAATAAAAGACGGAATCCCTTATACGATAAACGGTGAAGGACAACTCTTAGCTTATGCCGGAGGAGAGGGATTTGTGGAAATGGCTGTTTTACCGATTTTTCAAGCTGACTTTTGGGAGGACGGGAACACGGTTAATAGGTGTGTCCATAGGAACGGAATGGCGGTGATAGACGAGAAAATCCACATCTTGGCTTCTACAACGATAAGCAATGACGACACAAGATTTATATCCAACTTTCCCGCAGGAATTTGGACTTTTGACGAGAACTCTGGTTTGAGGCACAAGCACTCTTTAAGCCAGTATGACGGGACGGAGATAGATTATGGGGCGATGGTTTTGGATAACGTGGGAGCGTTAGTGCCTACGGGAGCGGAGAGCAAGTTTCTCGCAGGTGGACAGATTAGGACTAACTCTGCGACTGAAAGGGAGGCGATATTCTATATGGATGACGGCAGGACGAATAAAAGAGGGCATTTCATCACTTCTCTTTTTGAATCCTCCGCTTTTGAGGACATCTTTCAAGACTTACTACTTAATTTCAAGAGGTTTATTAACTCATCAGATAGGATAATTGTTAAATATAGGTCTGTTAAAAACGTGAACTACCCGATAGTGGCGGCTACCTGCACTTGGGCTTCCACTACTACCTTTACACTCACGGCGGTTCAGGTTGGAACGATAACAAACATCGCGGCTGGGAACGAGGTGATGATTAAGAACGGTAAAGGAGCTGGAGGGACATTCAACATTAAAAGTGTAGCTGAAGCAGGAGGAACTTATACGATTACGATAGACGAGGCAGTAGCGGCAGGAGTAGCTTCGGGGACATTCTCTTGTGAGATAAACAACTGGACTGTATGCGCGACTGTTTCTACCCAGAGCATAGAGCGACAGGAGTTTGATTTAGACGTGCCGGGAACTTGGCTTCAGCTTAAAGTTGAGTTAAGAAGCGTTCCGGGAGGAACTTTTGCTAAAAGGAATAGCCCCGAACTTGAACTTTTGAGAGTGAGGTCGCAAGGCGATGCTGTAATCTAATGTGTTTAGGTTGTTATAAAATAATGAAGCGTGAGAAGTGGGGTAGATTTTATAATTTACTTGTTCGGTGGTGTAGAGTATTTGGACATAAGTGGCTTGATGTTTCTGAAGATTTTGAGGGAGTTGAGCTTTGTACAAGATGCGGAATAACTAATTAAGATAAAGTGATATAAGGAATGAAAATATATAGAGCGTTAAAATCTAAATATCTAACTCAGGGATTCGGGGATAATTATGCCTGTGTGCGGACTGATAAAAACGGCAGACCTTACAGACCCTTTAAGGTTTTAGCGGGGATTCACACGGGAGCTTGCCCTGCTAACTCAACTAAGTTTTACGCAGAGATAGGAATGAGGGGACATAACGGGCTTGATTATGCCTGTTATTACGGAGAGCCGATTTACCATTCAGCAGACTTTGACGGGTGGATGAAAACTGAAAAAGATATGGATGGAGGGCTAGGAGTTGACGTGATTTCAAAAGAACCTTTACTTAACTGCTCGGAATGCGGGAAATTCCATTATGTTAAAATCAGATACTGGCACTTAAAAGAACAAACAGGATATGACGGGCTTCAGGTAAAATTCGGTTATCAAATCGGGAGAGGGAACTCTACGGGCGCAAGTAGTGGAAATCATCTGCACTTCGCCCCGAAGTTCTGCGATAGGGATGGGAATGGAATACACAGGGGTAATGGGTACTATGGAGCGTTTAATCCAACTTCTTATTATGAAAACAAATTTGTCTTGGACGAGATAAACGATAGAGATGCCCCGCCGGAAGTGATTGAAGATTTGACAGTAGAACAGGAACTCCGAAAAACAATCTTTGAACTTCAGATGCTAGTCAATCAGTTAATAAAATTTATCGTTGAGTATGTCAATAAATTGAAAGGTCGTTAATCTTAAAAAATTATGGATTCTCAATTAACAAAAAGAATTAAATCTCTGTTATGGAGAGCGGTGATGATGGCTATTGCGGTTTTTGTGGCGAGTGTGAGTGATGGACTTGTGGGCTTGGAATTGCCAATTATTATTACAGGCGTTCTCGGTTTAGTTTTAGGTGAAGTCAGCAAGTTTCTAAACAGCAAAGCTAAATAAAAAACGAGCCATCCTCATCGGAACATAGGCTCGTGCAAAGTTCTTTTGCTTTCACAACTAAAACGAGTAGCTGTCAAATATGTTACCCTACGAACTAATTGCTTTAATAATTATCGGCTTCTTTTTTGCGTTGGGGTGTATTTTAGCTTTCCTAGAGAACTTAGGTGTGTTATAATAAATCAGAACTCTTTAACTAGGAGGGTGTTATGAACATCCCAAAAAAACGCCCCTGCAACTATTGTAAGACCGATAGGAACGTCCAGTGGGTCGGCTCGGTAAGAAAAAAGGATGGTTCTTATGAGCACAACTTCCGGTGCTGGAAGTGCAACACTTCGTGGCAGGTCAAGGCGTGAGAGCAAGAATGAGTAACTTCGGTTGCTCATTTGCTTTTTATGTAGGTTTTATGCGGGTTTTTTATCCACAGTTTCCACTTTATTTTTAGGGGAAAATGTGATTTAATTAGAGTATGGCTTCAAGAATTATTAAATGTAGTATCTGCGGGGAAAAAGGATATAATAAAAGAACGCATAAAAAGAAGCATAAGAGTTAAAAATGCTATAATAATAACCAAAGCTCTTTAAAGGCCGATTTAATATAATAAAAATATGAAAACATTTTTAGGCGAGGAGGGATTAGATAAAACTTGGCAAGCGGACTTTCCCAAATCAATTAGATGTCATAAGTGCAGGTCCGACTGCCGGATTATGTTTGTAGCTTACGAGGATAGCTTGGATAAAAATTTTGTGTGCGGATTACACGATAATACTAGTGCTGAAAAAGATGGTAAATACTGGCTTCACGATGCTATTGCTTGCGCTGTGTATCTCTGTGAGGGGTGCTTTGAACCGAACGCTTTAATAAATCAAGCATAAGGGGAAAGTGAGAGAAAGGTCGCCGATATTATTTATTTATGACAATACCAAAATTAACAAAGGATAATATAGACAAGTATTTTAGTGCTTGGGCAGTAGAAGCGGGGGAAGAGATAGATAAGAAAGCAAAAAAGGAAGGATGGGACAACTTTGACTTTGCGAGTGCTATTAACTTTATGCTGACTGATATTAAAGAGGATGTAAAAAGATTGATAGAGTGAGAGAAAGCACATTAAAAATAGTGGTGGGGAGATAGTTTAATGGTAGAACGGTGGCTTCCAAACCCACTCGTAGGGGTTCAATTCCTCTTCTCCCTGCTATAAAGCACTTTGAAATAGATGGTTCTCCAGATTAAGGAGTGAGTGTGGCGGAATAGGTAGACGCTACAAAACGGTGAGAGTAATACTTCATATGCTTTAGGCGAAGTACCCGCAGAAGTTTTCTAAAGGAACACCTGCGAATA
>SDBT01018496.1_pt1 | contig 10950 bp, 7 predicted proteins | sample 2277101 | NCBI WGS metagenome assembly SDBT01 (sample SAMN10404973, study PRJNA504765) | marine sediment metagenome | isolation source: marine sediment core GS10_PC15, 103 cmbsf | place: Arctic Ocean: Southern Knipovich Ridge | collected 2010 | reverse complement strand
CTCATGGCGGCAACCCTGTCTGCAAGACCCAGTTTCGGAAGGTTGTTCCGCGTGCGAGGATGGATCGGGAACACGATCGGCATGTCCCGCTGGATGACTTCGAGGGCGTCGAGCAGCCTGCCGAAGACGACCGGGTCGTCAACGTTGCTCGGACGGTGCATTGTGAGTGCGGCGTATTCGCCTGCGGTCACAGCGAGTTCGTCGAGGATCTTCGACTCGTCGGCTTTGGCTTTGTTCTTCAGGAGCGTATCAATCATCACGTTGCCGACGAGGTAGAAGCGTTCTTCGGCGACGCCTTCGTTGCGGAGATTCTCGAGGCCGCTCTTTTCCGTGCAGAACATTAGGTCGCTGATGCAGTCGGTCAGGACGCGATTGACTTCTTCGGGCATGGCGCGGTCGAAGCTGCGTAGGCCTGCTTCGACGTGGATCAGCTTGATGCCGAGTTTGACGGCCACCAATCCGCAGGCGATCGTGCTGTTGACGTCGCCGACGACCAGGACTGCATCGGGCTTTTCTTCGAGCACGACAGGCTCGAACGCCTTCATGATCTCGGCGGTCTGGACGGCGTGGCTGGCCGAGCCGATGCCGAGATTAACGTCCGGCTCGGGAATGCCCAACTGGCGGAAGAACAGGTCGCTCATTCGCTCGTCATAATGCTGGCCCGTGTGGACGAGCATGGGCTCGATATCCGGATGCTGTCCGAACGCCTCCATCAGTGGGGCGATTTTCATAAAATTGGGCCTTGCGCCGGCTATGCTGATAATCTTGATCATTTGCATATCCTTTTATCTTGGTAATAGACGGATTATTCAGATCGGTCCAATGAGGTTATCTCTTGAGCAGAGCTAGCTCGATCGAATCTACTTAGTTGGATTAGTGCTTATTCTTGCGGTCATAGGCACATCGCACGGCGGCGATCAAATTGTCCATATAGGTATGGGTGTTATATTGATTGCGGATTATATCCTTCGAGGCTTGTCCCATCGCCTGTAATTTCTCAGGCTGATCAAGTAACTGGTTGATCGTCTCGGCCATTGTCTCGATTTCGCAGGGTGGCAGTATCAGGCCATTCCGTTCATGGTGGATCAAATCCCGCTCGCATCCGTCGCCAACCGTGCAGATCAACGGAAGCCCGTGGCACATTGCCTCTGATATGGCCAACCCTCCCAGATTAGGTAGCACGAACAGGTCGGCAGCCAGGAAGTAATGAGTTACACCGTCGATTACCTTGCCGGTAAAATGCACATCCTGCAAATTCAGCATACCAGCCAGTTGTTCCAGGTCTTGCCTGACCGGTCCGTCACCAACTATCACAAGTGCTACGTCCTGGCGTTGAGTTCGGACTTTGGCATAGGCATTGACAAGATCTTCAATTCGCTTTGCCGCTGTCAGTGCACCGACAAAGAGAATGATTTTCTTGCCGGCATCGATCCCCAGCGATTTACGGATATTCACGGGGTGGCTGCGGGCTGCTTCGATCCGCTCAAAGGTATGGTAGGTATCGACACAGTTTACAGATACAAAAACTGGCTGTCGGCATCCCATGTATCGGAAGTAAGTTTTCGCCAGCGAACTATAGCCCAGTAAGACGGTGGACCTGAGCATCATCGAGCGTATGATCGAGCGATAGATACGACTGAGCCCGCGGAATTTCCTTCCTGGTATTTCCCCAAGTGACCACCATATCGTGGCTACTCCGTTCCAGATCGCCCATGCATAAATTAGCAGATTGTTGAAGAAGTTGGATCCGCCTTCGCAAAGGATTACGTCTGGCCGAAATTCCGAAAGAGCGTTGACTATGCCAGGATAGATCAGTCCAGGAACCTTTCGCCCGCTTGATCGTAACTGCATATGATATGTTCGAAGTTCTCGATGAGGGACACCTGTGAAGTCTTTGGCGTTTACAAGCTTAGTTCCGGGGATATCCTCCCCATGAAAAAGCATCAAATCGATCCCCTCGGCTTCTGCGATTCTCCGAAATATCGGTGCACGCCACCCTTGGCAGACTCGATACGTTACGGCAAGCCGGATAGGACGATTGTCACTGTTCTCCATTTTCTGATTCCTCTAAGGCAAAGAACGAGGGTCGTCGTTGTTCTGAGCGAGATTCTTCTTTTTCACCAGCGTCAGATATACCCCAAACCAATTCAGGCTCATTATTGCGCTTGATATTGAAGTTGCGTATGCCGTGCCTATGATGCCATGCAATAGCGTCAAAATCAGCAACAATGTTATCACAATGAACGCATTCACGATTGAAAGAGCCAGCATAAATCGTATCCTGGCGAAACGCACCACAAACGGCCTGACAAAGATTTGTAATACTTGCAGAGAATAGCCCCATGTCATTATTCGAAGCAATGCAATAGATTCCTTAGCCTGATTCGGATACAGCATTCGAATCAAGAACGGACCTAGCATGTTAACAAACACGAAGAATCCTATGACTCCCATGAATGAAAAAACCAAGTGCTGCAATATTGATCGGCGGCTTATTTGGCTGATATCCTGCTTCCTGGACAGGACCGAAAGGATCACATTGGTCACGGGATTCAATGGAAAACTGAACATGACCAAGATGCTTATTGCGGCATAGTAGGTGACCACTTCGGAGGCGCCAACCACGCTTCCAACTACCAATATGCCTGCTTTTGCCAGAAGCGTCAGTAGCAGCCCCTGAAAAAGGAAGGCTGGGATAAAGAACATGTATTTTTTGGCCCAGTAGATTGTGGAACCTGTGCCGAGGCGGAGGTTGATCTCTTTGCGAATAGTTAGGATTATAAGCAGCAGGGTGGCACTCATTCCTATTGCCATCCCCCAGGCAGCGCCAGTGATGCCGTAAACCATTGCCAAGGGCAATGACGCCAAGACAAGCAGCCCGGTGAGAATTTCCATGATGGCTACACGTCCATACTGGAGGTTCACTCGCCAGTGGACATACGCCAGATAACTCAACCCTTGTCCGGCGGCATAAATTGCTAGAGGAATCAGTAAAAACAGATACTGCTTGACCGACTCCCAAGGCCATATCATTGCGTAAATGGCTATGCCTATCGCCATCATAGGAAGCACACCCGCAAGCATGATAGTCAAGCTTGATCCCAACAGGTCTTGGGCCTGCCCTTTTTCGCTTGCGGAGGCGTAAAGCCTTATTGCGGCCAGACCAAAGGCCCTTCCACTCGTCTGGCCAAGAATCACCGTCCAACCCAGTGCAATTATGAGTCGCCCTGTGCTTTCTTCTCCAGCCAGATATGCCATTAATGGCATAAGTACAACTCTCTCCATACCCAGTCGCGAAGCCGAGCCGAAAGCAGATAGCATGGACAGTTTGGCCAGAGCGAATGCGGATTTGAGGTGCGCCTTTTCGATCAGTGACAGCAAAAATTGAGGACATAGCCTGGCAATCATAGAATACCTAGCACAACGGGTGTCTGAGAAAGGTCATGGAGAATAGTGTACTTTCCGAGCTTGCCGATCACATCCCATTGAAATCTCCATTGGTGCCTTGCATAGTGTGGTCGCATGTTTCCTGACTTACTCAGCTATCGCTGCTTGCTGTCCCTTCGTACATCGGTTGGAACTCTGAAAGGTCTAACTGAGTGTCTTCGGCGAGAAGTCTGCTGGCTCGAGCCATGCATGCCAGCATTCCAAGGCAGAAGAAGAACACACGGATACCTGCAAGGCCTGAACTCTTGTTGGCTTCAAGAAAAAGCCCGCCTGCAACGAGAAGCCATGCTTGAAGATGGGCCCGCATGACCGGATCGCCCTTCCTTCGAAATGCCTCACGGATCCCCGGAACGAACGATCCGAACACAACCAGGCAGATCAAAACGAGCCCGATAATTCCGTGTTCAGACGCCGATTCCAGAAAGATGTTATGAGGATGAAAGCCGCCTGTATACGCGAACACGGATGTTCCGACACCAAAGACAGGATTCTCAAGCCATGTTGTCAGAGCTTGTCTCCATATCGTTGCACGACCGGAGAAGTCTCCTTCGCTTATCGTTTTGATTCGCTCAAGTCCGGAGCCTTCAAGTAGAGGCAAAACCAGGTATATTCCGACAACCAGCAACACCAGGGGAACGATATACTTAATCGCCTCCTGTGGGCGACGTATGATTAGGAGATAGAGAGGTGCCAGGCCCAAGGCCCAGATTGCCGGCCCACGCGATCCTGTCACAATGATTGCTCCAGCGGCGAGGAGGTAGTAGCCTATCAGGACACACCATAACCATTTCTTGCGGTGTATGATCGCCAAGCCGAACATGGCAGTCACTCCGGTACCAACCATGGCGGAAAGCATCAAACCACTGGTGGCAAATAGGCTCATGCGCATAGCATCTTTTTCATAAGAACCGCTAAGACCGATGTGGCCGAAGAGCAATAAATTCAGCGCAATAACCATTCCCGTTATGGCCAGCAGCACCAATCCGAAGTGGCTGTTTCGCGGATCCCTTACCAGCAGCACTGGGGCTATAAAAGCCAGCAAGCCGGTCGTGGAGAACAGCATAGCCTTGTGAACTGATGCCTTGACGGCTAAGCTTCCCTCCGAAAACGAAAGCATTACGCCAGTCCATACCCATAAGGCCATAAGTACCATCCCAAGAATTGGCTTGAATGGAACCTCCCGGAAACTGCCTTTTGCTCTAAGGAGCAATACTACCATCAAGAATGAGCAATAGATGAATGTTAGCAGTGTAAGGTCCATTCTTACAAGAATGGAGATATTGCCGAACGCGCTCCACTTAAACGCTGTAATAACAACCATGAGCACAAAACCGGCCAGCGGCCTTCGGAAAGACAGCACCAGCAAAGTGACACAGAATAAGAGTCCTATTACAAACTGTCCCATGGTTTCACACCGTTACAAAGCAATAACTATCGAAACAATGCTGACATTCCAGAAAAGCGCTTTTTTTTACCAGCTTGGCTAGACTCCATTATCGGCCAAGTTTGATGCTGGCATAAAGCTTGTCTTAAGGAAGCCTTTTGTTTTAATATAGTTCAAAAGTTAGCATGCTCACTCTTAATTCATTTTGCGTTGAGGACGGCCTCTTGAACAAGCTTACCAGACTGCTTGTATTCGCGTTTCGTCTCATGGCTGGCTTACTAACTGGCCGGCTCGTCCGAGATTATTATGGCGAGAACCATATCGCCTTAACGGTCAAGAAGTTACCATCAGGGCTTACGTGTCTCTTGGCTGAAGGTCTCGTTGCTCAACCTTCCACCGCCGCCGGCAGCATGCTGGCCCATCGCGGATACAACATATACGAACTAAAACCATCTGAGGATCGATTCAATCGAATAGCTCGTGTCCCTTGCCCGATTGGCAAGGCCTGGCTGGGACACTTCCAGGCCACGCGTGACCTGCTGAGAAAAAGCGACATGATGGACCTTCTTCCCCTCCAGTCCGGGGCGATTCTTGCTTTCGCAGCCGGACGAGTCTACCGCCTGGATGAATCACGCAGGCATTTTGAAGAAGTGTTTCGTTTGAGGTTCTGGGGACCTGGCGTCGGGCGAGGCGTTCTTTCCATGGGTGCTGTGCAATTGAGCAGTTCCAATATTCTATTTGGAGAGTACTTCGCCAATCCAGATCGGAAAGAAGTGAACATCTATGCCAGTGATGACGATGGCAGGACGTGGGAAATCCGGCATCGGATTCCCCCAGGCCAGATACGCCACGTCCACGGCCTGTGCCAAGACCCTTACACCGGTGCCCTGTGGCTGACTACGGGAGATACGGATGAAGAATCATTCATTGCCGTGTCGCATGATGATGGCAAAACTTTTGAACGCATCGGCGGTGGTGATCAGGGATGGAGGACATGCAAGCTGCTCTTTACGGATAATTACATCTATTGGGCGGCAGATACCGCGGTGAAATGGCAGTATCGCAACATCTATAGATGGTCTAAGCAAACCGGTGAACTGGAGAAAATCAAATCGCTGGATGGTGCTGTCGAGTGCGCCGCCAAGATGGCCAATGGAGTGATGGTTGTTGCCTCGACCAGGGGTGGCTGGGAATCGGAGTGGGACGATGTTTCCAGCCTGTGGGTAAGTAAAGACGGAACCGAGTGGAAAAGAATGAAGCTCACGCCTTGGCTGAACCAGGCTAAGCCCAGATTCGCCGTTCCACAAATTAGTGATGACACAGACACTTCACGAATAGGCATGACATGCCTGAACATGGCCGATTATGACGGTCAACTCTTGGTGATCGATCAGGATGATTTGCTGGACTGGTTCAACCGCGAACAAGAGTGAATCTCGTCTTTTCAAGCAAGAGCGTTTCACGAATTCATGTTAAAAGATGTCGTAGAGCCAACACCGCGAGGACGAGGCGGGCAAGGCATTTCGCTACGCCCTGACACGACAATCATTCTGCAAACTGCTCTACCTTTTCCGTATCCGGACCAAGCCAAGACCACCCATAACCAGTAGCGACAGCGAAATCGGTTCAGGGATGGCCGTGGCGACAGTGTCGGCGAATTCCCTTCCCATCCATTCATAGCCAGCTGCATCGTTGGCCCAGAGATGAGCGCTGTCGGAGTAAAAGTCCTGCCAGTTGTTTTGGCTCTGTATCAAGGCATTCATGTCCTTGAGGAAAAAACCACGTTCGGCGGCTTGGTCCTTGAGCCATGGGTTCAGAAGGGCGCTTATGACCAAGTTCTGCTCATCTACTCTGGAATTTGACTCGTGTGGCACTATTGGCAGAATCGTTGAAACGATTACCGCTGAGCTGCGTCCCTCGGAATTGGTCGCTCCATCAAAGATGTCGAATGCGCCCGCTATGTCGCTGCGGTACGTATCGAATGCATCGGCCAAGCCTGCTGCGTCTCCGGAGATGACGTAATTCGCCATCCGGTAGGCGTCATTCGTTCCCAGCAGGAAGATGATGACGTCAGGATCATGGGTGAGGGTCTCGGCTGCAAAATCGCGATATTTTCCCACATGAGGGTCAATTGTCCGACCGACATAGCGAGCTGAATTACATCCTCCAGAAGCGACTGTTACGGTTTCGTTTGGAATCTCATTCTCTGCTAAAGCATCAGTCAGACGCACTGGCGAGTACCCATTGGTTAGCGAGTCACCTGTGGCGACAATCTTGAATTCTGCCGAGGCATCGGCAAGTGGTAGCATGCCAACCATAAATAACAGTAAACACGCTTTCTTCAAATAAGTGGATCCAAGTGATGCAAACGATACGAGACGGACAGCGAGTATATCCATTTGAGTTTTCTCCTCTGCTTGATACTTCCCGACAACAACAATCCCACAATGCTTGAAATTACCAACGGTCCACCGAGAAAAAAAGGCGTGGCGTAATTCCTTGCGCGGAATCCCGAATGAGAACATTATACCCCTAAGGACCAATAAGTCAATATCTTTTTCCGTCTGAGAGAGGCCCCGCAGTGTCTAATTTCTGACTGATGCGAACGTTGCAGCGGAAAACCAGTGCTGCAAGCATGGGCTTCGAATCGGCCCAATTGCCATATCAAGACCTTGAGAATACCTGGCAGTGAGTGAGCCAAGCGGGATTTTTCATAAAATGCGCAAACCCTTTATGCCCGGCTGCGTAAATACCATAAGAGCGGACCAAGTCCGTGTTTTCGAGCGATTGGAGAATTCCCTTCCCACGAGGGCTTGTAGGACCGCCACATCAGGCAAGCCAGTGAAAAAGGCGAATTAAGAAAGAGTCTTTGGGCTAAATGTCGATAAGCTCTACATGTAGAATATTGAAGTCGACACATTTAGGTTCGGATTCGGCCGTTTGGCGAATGGATCAGTTCTCAGTAAGCTGCTAGGTGTTACCCATGGCCGTAGATATGGACATTACCAGGCGAGCAGCCAGCCCCACAGGGTTCGGCCTGGGTCTATTGTTGCGCCGAGTACGGATGTGGTTCCTGCTGCGATTCAAGCACCGTTTACAGTCGGTTGGCCGTTCATTCTATATAGGTTACGGCACACACATTCGCGGCGGCTGTGTGAGTGTGGGTGATTATTGCTTTATTGGCAGCAACTGTCACATTGCAACACAGGCAAAAATAGGCAATTGGGTCATGATTGCCTCCGGCGTCTCGATGGTTGGAGGGGACCACGACTTCAGTATTGTTGGAACCCCTTCGATCCATGCCGGGCGTGGTGAAAACAAGGAAATCGTCATTGAAGACGATACATGGATTGGTTGCGGTGCGATTATCATGCACGGAGTGCACATTGGCGAGGGTGCCATTATCGCAGCCGGCGCCATTGTTAGTCGAGACGTTCCAGCCTACTCAATTTTTGGAAACAAACCTGCCGAGCAGATCGGGATGAGGTTTAGTGAAGAAGACATATTGCATCATCAGGCGTCTTTAAAAAAGCTGAGAAAGCATCTTGGAAAGAACCAATAGGAAAGGCATAGCAGACGAGTGAAACAGATTCTACAGAATATGCGCACAGGCGAGACCTCCGTCGAAGAAGTACCGGCCCCGGGGTTGACGGGAAACTCCGTTCTCATTCAGACCAGGGCGAGTCTGATTTCAGCCGGCACTGAGCGAATGCTCGTTGAGTTTGGCAAAGGCTCGCTTATTGCTAAGGCCAGGTCGCAACCAGACAAGGTCAAGCAGGTTCTGGACAAGATAAAGACCGACGGTCTGATGCCGACCCTCGAAGCTGTCTTCAACAAGTTGGATGAGCCGCTGCCGCTGGGGTACTGCAACGCCGGTGTGGTGATGGGCGTCGGTCCGGGAGTCACGGAATTCGCTCCCGGCGATCGCGTGATCAGTAATGGCCCCCATGCCGAGATCGTGGCCGTACCCAAGGCACTCTGTGCGAAGATTCCAGATGCGGTCACCGATGAACAGGCAGCCTTTACTGTCCTTGCCAGCATCGGGCTGCAGGGCATAAGGTTGGCGGAACCTTCGTTTGGTGAGACCGTAACGGTTGTAGGCATGGGTCTGATCGGCTTGGTTACTACGCAGCTTCTTATAGCCAACGGGTGTCGGGTAATTGGCACGGACGTTGACGAAGGCCGGCTGGCGATGGCGGCCAAGTATGGCGCTCAAACTGTAAATGTCGCACAAGGTGGCGACCCGGTTGTTGCGGCGAAGGCGGCTACCAATGGCAAGGGCGTTGATACAGTCCTGATAACCGCTTCAGCGAAGACCGATGAGATAGTGCATCAGGCTGCCGAAATGTGCCGCCAACGCGGCAGGATCGTTTTGGTTGGCGTGGTGGGGCTCAATCTGCGGCGAAGCGACTTCTACAAGAAAGAACTGTCCTTCCAGGTTTCATGTTCTTACGGTCCAGGGCGGTACGATGATGGCTATGAGCAGGGCGGGCGGGATTATCCTTACGGATTCGTACGGTGGACGGAGCAGCGAAACTTCCAGGCCATATTGGAGGCGATGGAATCAGGTAAGCTGCGGGTCGAGCAACTGATTACCGATCGCTATGAGATAGCTGATGCACCTGCTGCCTACGAGAAGATCAGTGCAGATCGCGGAACGTTGGGTGTGGTCATCCAATACCCTGCGGAAGTTGACGACAAAGCTACCATCACGTTTCCTCACATTACGACGCCAGCGGATGGACAGGCCGTTGTGGGATTGATAGGTGCGGGTAACTTTTCAAAGATGACACTTATGCCTGCCCTGGCCAAGATCGGTGCTCATGTTGAATACATAGCCGATCTGAACCCGGCAGCTGCCCAGCATCTAGCCAGTAAGTTCAATATTTCAAAGGCGACCAGCGATTACAAACAGATGCTGGCCGATGATAAAGTCAACGCGGTGATGATCGCCGTTCGTCACAATCTCCACTCGCGGTTCGTAATAGAGACGCTGGAGGCAGGCAAGCACGTATTTGTGGAAAAACCGTTGGCTCTGAACGTTCAGCAACTCTCGGACATCACACGGGCCGCCCAGCAGGCAGGCAAGATGGTTGTGGTTGGTTTTAATCGCAGATTCTCGCCTCATGCACTCAAGATGAAACAATTGCTTGCCGGGCGCAGTGAGCCGCTCAGTATGCATATGACAATGAATGCAGGTTTGAGCGCACCGGATTCATGGGTGAACAATCCAGAGATTGGCGGTGGGCGAATCATAGGTGAAGCATGCCACCTTATCGACCTGATGGTGTATCTCGCCGGAAGCAGGGTCAAGACCGTTTCTGCAGCTATGGCTGGCGGAAGCTTTGTTATAAAAGAAGATAAGATGGTGATATCGCTGGGCTTCCAGGACGGCTCTGTCGGCTCGGTTAACTACTTCGGTAACGGTTCCAAGAGCTACCCTAAAGAAAAAATGGAAGTCTATTCCGAAGGCAGGGTACTCGATCTGGACAATTTCAGAGTTACCAAAGGATACGGCTTTAAGGGCTTCCGAAAGTTCAAAACCTCTCGCCAGGACAAGGGCCACAGCGTCGAGTTTGCGGAGTTCGTCAACCACGTGGCCTCAGGTGGCGAGAGCCCGATTCCGTTTGAGGACATGGTTAATGTTACACTGGCGACGTTCGGAGCGATGACCTCGGCTGCAGAGAATCGGACGATTATTATCGATCAAGAGTATGCATCGGCATGGGAATAGCGACTGTGACCAGGAAATCGCCATGACAGACTCTCTGGAACGCCGCAGCGACCTTGATATTGCCAGAGCCTTCGCAGCGTACAGCGTAGTGCTGATACACATCGCTCAATACTACGTGCGCTACGGGCTGGAGCACTTTAGCCAAACACTGTCTGCAGGGATCTCTGAAGTTTTTCACATAGTGTCTTTGCCTACGTTTTTCGTTATTTCGGGCATAGTCTATACCATGTCAGCCGGTCAGAGAACGTCGTCTCTGAGAACCTGGTATCCAGAGTATATATTCAGGAAAGGCCTTCGCCTGATCGTGCCTTTTGTTGCCGTGTCACTGATGACTTTGTGCATGAAGTTCGTCGCGCCAGGCCAAAGTATCCCTGACGTACCGGAG
>SDBT01018495.1_pt1 | contig 10950 bp, 17 predicted proteins | sample 2277101 | NCBI WGS metagenome assembly SDBT01 (sample SAMN10404973, study PRJNA504765) | marine sediment metagenome | isolation source: marine sediment core GS10_PC15, 103 cmbsf | place: Arctic Ocean: Southern Knipovich Ridge | collected 2010 | reverse complement strand
ATATGCAACCACTGTATATCGATATTATGGGCTGAAGTACGGACAAATATATAATGTGAGTGGGGTTAATAGCGAGGGAAATCGTATATGGCGGATTGGAAAAACGATAGACGGCGTATCTGATTCATTTCAAGATATCGCCGTATACGAAAATTATTAGAATACAATGGATATGGAGTTTGTTATGGATAAAAGAAAGGGGAAAAGTAAGGTGGTTCTCGGTGACTGCTTGGATTTGATTCCAAAACATTTGGAAGAAAATTCGGTACATGCAGTTGTTACAGATCCACCTTATTAGTGCGGAATTCATGTGCTGGGACAAAAATGGGATTTGGCTCTTCCTGATATTAAAATATGGAAAGCGTGTTATGATGTTCTTCGTCCTGGAGGATTTTGTGTAGCCTTTGGACATCCAAGGATGTATCATCGTTTGTGTTGTCAATTAGAAGACGCTGGTTTCGAGATTAAAGACTGTCTGTGCTGGGGGTATGCCACGGGTAATCCGAGACCCTTAAACATTGATAGAGCAATGTCCAAAAATCCAGAAATGGCTGACGACAGTCACAAATGGAAAGGTTGGGCTAACAATTTTAAGGGATCGTGGGAACCTATAGTTGTTGCAAAAAAGACCGGGGATTACGCTGATTGTGTAGAATTAATGGATTTGATTCATAAGTTAGGAATTATTGATGAGAATTTAGAGGATTTTGTGTCATAACTTCACAATTGTCTCTCAAGGAGATAATTGTGAAAAAGACTGTTAAGAAGAAATGTGAAGGATGTGGCAATATATATAATGTTTGTTTTTACGAAAGAAATAGACAGAGATTTTGCGAACCAGCGTGCGCTTATAAGTATGCAATCAGTAAAACTGTAGATAAAGATACATCGAATAATATATTGTTCCAGTACAATGAAAAACTTAAGAGTTTGTGTGATACTGTATTAATAGTTGGTGTCAAATATCATACCGTAAGGAAGGTGCTTCTTCAAAATAATGTTAAAATAAGATCTAACGCCGAACAGCAGAAAATAAATTTCCGACACAACCCAGATCGTCATGTAGGAAGTTCCAGTGCTATTAAGTGTTCTATTTGTAGGGATCAATTTCACAGATGGGACAGTCAGATCAATAGGCATAAGAATAAAAGAAATTTTTGCAGCAAAGAATGCGCTGACATTGATAGGACTTTTCGGGATTGTATTTTAAGGTATGGAAAAGGTTGGTCAGTAGCAAAAAAGTTAGCGAGGCAACGTGATAAGGTCTGTCAGATATGTAAAAAAAATATTCGACAAAATGGACGAAATATGGATGTTCATCATATTTATCCGATGCGATTTTTTATTGAGGACAAAAAAAGTGCTCACAAGCTAAGTAATTTAGTATGTTTATGTAGATCGTGTCATAAAAAAGTAGATGCCAGAGGACGAAAATATGAGAGATTATTACAGTTTGATAAACAACAAGGTTCTATTGACAAAATCTGGAAGAGAGCTTTTGAAGAAATTCAGAATCACACGCCAGTATTTTGTGGAGAATGATCTTCTATCCAAAAGAGGAGTTCGATGGGAACCTGTAGTTATGGTTCAGAAACCGTTAGAAGGTAAGTATATTGATAATGTTCAAAAATACAATGTGGGTGGTTTAAATATAGATGAGTGTCGCATTCCTTACAAGGATGAAAAGGATAAAAAGACACTTGAAAGTTTCGGTCATTTTGCGGGGAAAAATTATGGAGACGATAAATATTTTTCCGCAAATTCTGGAAATAAGAAACAATGCAACGTTCATCCAGATGGCAGGTGGCCAGCGAATTTGGTATGGTTAGATCCGTTATTTGTAGATTACGACCATATTTTTATGGTTCCTAAGCCGAGTCGTCGTGAAAAAGGTGAATATAACGAGCATTCGACAGTGAAGCCTGTTGAGCTTATGGAGCGATTGATACGGCTAGTAACTCCTCGTCCTTCGATTGTGGGCGAGGAGGTTGTGGTGCTTGATCCTTTCACGGGTTCAGGCACGACAGGTGTTGCAGCTGGCAATTTGGAGCGAACTTTTATTGGATTTGAGAGAGATGAAAAGAGTTTTCAGGTTGCTGATCGTCGCATAGCGGAGCGTACTCGGGACTACCCAGACATGTTTGTAGTATAATACATTATGAATATTGAAGAAATCATTGACAGAAATTTCACTAAAATAAGTGATAAGTACCGAAAATTTGTCCTCGAAAAGGATGAATGTCGTAAATGTTCAATTTATAATCATTATGAGCAGGTTATACAGTCTGAGGGCAATGCTGAAGATCCTACTTTCATGTTTGTTGGGGAATGTGGTGGTCGAGATGAATCTGAGCAAGTTCGTCCTTTTATTGGGGCAGCAGGACAACGTTTGCGATCAGAGCTTCGAAAATATCCTAAAACATTTAATCGCAACACAGTTTTAATTTCAAATGTTGTATCCTGTCGTCCGCTGAATAATAAATTTCCAAAAGAACTTCATGAGCCAAAAAGATGTTTTACATTGTGGTTGGAGCGTGAAATTAGAATTGTTAAACCCAAAGTAATTATAGTATTAGGCAATACCTCTATGCGTTTTATTCGTGCATGGCAAGACGAAATGGGAGAAAATGGAATTACGGCAACAAGAGGAAAATGGAAGTTTTTAAACAAATATAGAGCATGGTCTTTGCCTACATTTCATCCTTCATATGTAATTCGTAGTGAGCGATCAGAAAAGAAGTATATTGGGGACCAATTTAATGCTGACATTAAAATGGTTGCAACGATGTGGCAAACTATGGTGGGTGATTACAGGTTGGCATTGTCTAAAGAAGAGTGGTCACGTCATCGTGCTATGCAAAAGGTTGGAGAATTAGGTCTTTTTGGAAAATGATAGAGCTGACAGATAGAACTTTAAGAGAAGCTAAAGGTGATTTTGATCATGTTGTCAGAATTATGAAAGAGGAGACTTCTGGCCAAAATTGGATGTTGCGTACTGACGCATTTGTGACATGTGAATTTATTGCCGCAAAATACACTTTGCATTTTTGGAAAAATGGAAATGTGATTATTTATGAAACTGATCGTCCGATGCGAATGGATGTTAGCGACGATGATTTGCGTGAATTATCTTATTGGTGCAAAGTAAATAAATGGAAAGAGCTGCAAATTTCTGATCGCCTTTTGGTAGATAGAATAGCATTCGAGTATTGGAAACGTGCTTTTATTGCAGGACTTGTTAAGAATGATGCTCTACAAGAATATGAAGATCAAGAAATGAAAAGATTAATGGAAACTCAATTCCTAGAGGAGAAAGAAGATGCCTCTTAAGCGAATGTCAGAATATAAAAGAGATGATTACACATATGAAAGTCCAGATGGTGATCAATATGAAATCACTATCGTTCAAACTGTGGATCGTAAATATGTGGAAATTAAACGAGATAGCGAAGATGGTACAGATCAAGTTAGTTGGGATGTTGAAATGTTGTTAGACATAGCAGATGCAGTGCGATTAGCTGTCCAAAAACCTGTAGCACCTAAGAATCATTCGCTGCGAGCACCGAACGTGATTGATCATCGCAAAGACAATGTTAAGCCATCTGATGCAATACAGGCATCTGTAGATCAGTCTTTGGAGCATATGGAGAAAACAGATGAAACGCTTCCTGTTCAATCTTTTTCTCCCAATGTACAACAAGAAATTGAAGATCGTAAAAAACAAACTCCGAATGCTGCTCCTCCTGAGTTGAAAATTAAGCGAAGTGATAAATAATGGAATACGAAGTTGAATTAGCTCCAGTGGATAAAGCAGTTGTGACTCCTCGGGGGTTTTTAGAGCCATTGTGTACTAGCTGTACCTCTACTGATTGCACTAATCCAATAAAAGAATTGTCAGTATCTACTGTTGGAACAATTAAAAAACAAAGAATGTGGGTTGAGAGAGAGGGAATTGTTCGTCAAGTTACTAGCTGCAAAGGATACATTGGAAATGCGACACTACCTAATTAATCGCGAAATATCGAAAGCTCGCAAACGTGAGTTGGAGAAATATCGTAAAAAAATTGATCGAATTGCAGCTCATGATCTAACTTTTGAGAATAAAATTGAAGACTTCTCAGAAATTCAAAAATATTTAGCATCAAGATTTTCACAAATTGATATTTCTGACATTAAGATTTACGTTGCCGATCCTGAAGTAGTCAACAAAGAAGGATGGAAACATGCTGGAGGTTGTTACATTGATGTTCTTAAAGTTATTTTAGTTAAGAATAAAATTGAAAATCCAACAGTACGTGGCAAATTCAACAAAATGATGCAAGAGAGCAGTTTTATGGAGGTAGAAGTAGAGGATGTTGTAATTCATGAATTGATTCATGCAATTTCCCACAGAATGAATCGGGCATCCTCTCGTTTTTCTCATATGGAAGAAGAATTTGTTTACACAAACTGTCTGGATTTTTATAAGCAAAAAGGAATGACAGAAGACGATATTGTTAATAATAATTTCTTACCATTTTGCGTTCAGGATGTTTATTCGTCTGAGATGTCAGATGTCTGGAAAAGTATTAATAAAACATCTTCTGAAATACGGGAAATAAGTGCTGATCAACGCAAATATACTGCGTTGTTAAATAGACACGCTGAAATTATTGTTCCGCTGATAATAAAAAAAGCGAAAGAAAAAGCATATCGTATGATAGAAATGTATCATAAATATGGAAGCGAAATGTATCAGACATCAGATGAAGTGATTAAAGACTCATCATCTCTGAGATTTTCTAATTTGGATTTAGACTAATGATTGAAAATATCAAAATAGTGAGACAAAGAACTGATTACCCCGTTATGGAGTGCAAAAAAGCTTTGGAGGCGTCAGGTAATGACGTAGAAAAAGCAGTGAAATATCTTAAGACACTCAATTTAAGCATTCCAGAGCCAACACGGGTCGGTGGAATGATTATTCATCTAATAAATAGACCACCCTACGTCATACAAGACTCTCGACGAGGCATTGATAATACACGTTTGTTGCATGGGAAGAAAATCTAATGCCCACCTACGATTATGACTGCAAACATTGTGGAGTGATAGAAATTATCCATGGAATTAATGAAGAAAACAAAACTGTTTGTCCAGAGTGTAATAAAAATGGTCTTGCAAAGTTAATTTCGGGTGGTGGTGCGGTTATTATCGCTGGACGAGAAATGAACCAATATAAAGAAGTACAGTATGCTAAGTATTGGCGTGATAAAAATGGTGTTAGACATCGTGTGAAATCTGGAGACGGATATACGGGATCAGCTACAATAACTAAGCAAACAGCAACATCTGACGAGGTTAGATCTAGAAAAGAAAAAGATCGCAAAGCAGGCAATAAGGCGAGATTGAAATTACAAAAGGATCGAGCGGATGCTTGGAATCGTAAGCATATCAAATGAGATATACTTGTTTTAGAACAATTGTAAGTAAAGTGTTCGATCAGAGTCTTGATGAGGATGAAACTAAAAGCGTGATTAAATCTTTGAAAGATAAAGAACTTACTTGTTCACTCCAAATAAAATCTGGACCTATTCATGAGTCAGTGCGAATTTTATCATTAACCGATACTCGTGTGACATGGAGACTTATTAAAAACGGAAGTTCTTTGACTAAAACTTCGGACATGGCTGATATAACAGCTATTGAAGTTTCTACAAATGACGAATTAATGATAGCGTTGAAACCAGAACCTACTCGCTGGAGCACTTTGGACGCTTCGGATTCGTAGTATGATCTATTTAATTTTCCCCTCGGATCTTAATGTTCCTAAAAAACCAACAACTTTACAGGCAAGTGAAGTAGAAAATTATGATTTCAGTGAATCTGCCGAGCAAATTTTTATCGTTTTGCATGTTTTGCAAATGAGTCATCTGATCAAAGAAAATCCTTATGAGTCTCCCAGTAGAGTTATGCATGTTATACAGATGCTTGTGGATGACATTGACCTTGGTCTTGATAAGTTGCAAATATCAGAATACAAATTTATACGAGTAGAGTTTCGTGATCAATTATTGAGTTTAGAAGTTTTTATGGGGATCTGATGTACGAAAAAAGAAACATTCCTTGTGGAGTTTTTGGAAAGTGCGAATTTCTTGATCTTAAGAAATATGTTGTCGTAAACAAATTTACTGAAGAAAGTTACGATCAATTTCGCACTGATTGCGAAAAGGTCATTAACACTGGACAAAACATACTCCCTGTTGTAATAGATTCATTCGGTGGTCAGGTATATACTTTGTTGGGGATGATAGATTTTCTTGAAACATGCGGAGTCAAAGTAGTTACGATATGCGAATCAAAATCGATGAGTTGTGGAGCTATACTGTTTTCATGTGGTCTGGAACGTTATATGGCTCCTAGCTGTACCATTTTGGTACACGAAGTTTCATCTTTCTTGTTTGGGAAAGATTCGGAGCTTCAAAACGATGCCAAAGAAACAACTCGTCTTGACAAGAAAATTTATGCAATCCTGGATAAAAATACAGAGCAGAAACCTGGGTATTGGAAAACTCTTACTAAGAACAATAAATATGCTGATTTATATATGACTGCCAAAATAGCCAGGAAACATAATTTAGCTACAGCGATAGGTGTTCCTCATTTAGAAACGACAGTAGTGGTAGATACTCAGTTGGTGGTGTAATGGTAGATTTTGTTCAAATACATAATCATTCGCAATATTCAAAATTTGATGGCTTCTCATCTATACCAGACATGGTTCAGAAAGCTAAAGAGCTTGGCATGTCAGCTTGTGGACTGACAGATCATGGTACATTTGCTGGAGCCATAGAGTTTTTACGGACATGTCGAGAAGCAGAAATTCGTCCTATTTTAGGAATGGAAGCTTATTTGTCTAAGGACCATCGTGCTCACAGCAAAGATGGTCAGCCATCTGGTCGAAAAGGTAATCGACATATCAATTTGATTGCCAAGAACTATGTGGGGTATAAAAATATATGTACTCTATCTCAAAAAGCTTCATTAGAAGGATTTTATTACGATCCTCGTGTTGATATGGAACTACTTTGGGACCATAGAGAAGGGGTCATCGCTACTAGTGCTTGCCTTAGTAACGTAGTCAACGTGTTATTGTCGCAGGATAAATATGAAGAAGCAAAGCGAACGGTTGGAGCTTTTCAAGATATTTACGGAGAAGATTACTATCTCGAAATAATGTTCCATGGTATAGATTTGGAAGCAAAGATTATGCCAGACATTCAAAAGATCGGCAAAGAATTGAATGTTAAGGTAATTTGTACAAATGATTGTTTATTGCCAAGTTCTTTAGTATTAACGCAACAGGGCTATAAAAGAATTGATACTGTGTCAAAAAATGATTTAGTAATAACTCACAAAGGCAGGTTGCGTCCTGTAGAACATGTGAACAGCAGCTTATACGATGGAGAGTTATATAATATATATTCTAGCTTAGGATCTTCGTCTATATCATGTACTCCTAATCACCCTGTTTTGATCAATAAAACTAGGGGTCCTGGATGGTTTGTTGAAAATCCGCCAGAATGGACTAAAGCCAAAGATGTAAAAGTTGGAGATTTATTGTGTATTCCCAAAAATAAAACAGAATTTGCCGAATGGCATAAAGATTATGAAAACACTATATATCCCATGACTCTCGTTGGAAATAGATGGTACGTCAAAGAAAAAGATGGAATAATTAAAAGTTGCCGAACAGATAAAGAAGCAGGAGTTCCTAGCGTCCTGAAAATAGATAGACATTTTTGTCAAGTATTAGGATTATTTCTTGCTGAGGGATATATAGATGGAACTATCATAGGATTTGGATTACATAAAACAGAGCATATTTTAAGAGATATAATTTGTTCATACTTTGAAAAATTTAATTTCCATCCAACTGTAACAGAAGAAGGCAACGGGATGCGCATTCGTGTTAATTCATTTGTTTTTGCTGCTATTTTTGAATGCACGGTTGGCAAAGGAGCTTCTCAGAAAAGATTGCCAAGTACAAGAATCTATTCAGAAGAAGAAATGAAAACTGTAATTCGTTATTATTTTGAAGGTGACGGATCTATGAATAATAATGGAAAATTATATATGATTGCCAGTTGTAGTCGCTATCTTATCTGGGAATTGTCTGATATGCTTAAAACCTGGGATATACTATCTTTGCCAACTAGGCGTGACGGGAAAGAGTCTAGCCTGAGGCATCCTGGTGCGAAATCAGAATGGAATGATTTATTCGTTTTAAATTTTAGTGGACAAAATTTAGATAAGCTAAACAATCTTTTTGGTATAGAATATTCTGGATATAACATTGAACGAGGATCAGGGAATAAACCAAAATACTCAAGTGATGAATCATATTTCTATGTAAGAGTAAAAAAAATAGAAACAACATGGCATACCGATAAAGTTTGGAATCTTCAGGTAGCTCAAGATGAAAGCTATATTTGCGAAGGCTACGCAGTTCATAATTGTCATTACGTTAATAAGGAAGACGCTGAGTTTCATGAAGTTGTGATGTGCATTAGCTCTGGAAAAACTTTAAAAGATCCGAAGAGAATACAATTTCCTCATCAGGAGTTTTATTTTAAATCTAATGAGGAAATGGCTAAAGTTTTTGGGCACATGCCGCAACAGATGCAAAACACACTAGAAATCGCAGAAAAGTGTGACTACTCTGATATCGTTTTTGTAGAGGAAGGTGGCTCGATGAAGCTGCCTAAATTTGATATTCCACCTGAATTTAATTCTTCATATGAATACCTCGAAAGTATGGCTCGTGATGGATTTAAAAAATTGGGGTTTGAAAACTCCCCTCCTCATGTTGAGCGACTGAATATAGAACTGAGTGATGTCAAACTAATTTGGGATACTAAGCGCTATGATTTTTCCACATACTTTTTAGTGGTTGAGGACATGATGCGATTTGCAAAAAAAAATGGTATTGACGCTGGTGTTCGCGGATCTGGATATGGATCATTACTGTTGAAATGCATAGGTATAGTAGAAGGAAATATTGATCCATTGGAATACAACTTGCTTTGGGAGCGGTTTCTTGGATTCGATACCCGCATGTTCTTAATGGAGGACGATTTTGGTCCTGTGAGCCCAAAAACGGCAATTTCAGACTTGTGATAAAAATTGAGAGAATGACATTTTTTTAAAAAAATGGCAGGATTACTCCCGTATTAAGTTGAAGTAAAACGGGAGGATGTGAAAAATGTCAATAAAAGTAAATTGTAATTTCTGTAATAAAGAGTTGTTACGTGAACCTAATCTGGTTAGGACTCGCGAGAACCATTATTGTGACAGAAAGTGTTTAGCTAATTCTAAAAAGAAACCTACTCAAAAAATTCCCTGTGAATATTGTGGAACAGAATTAATTAGAATCTATTCTCAAATACAGAAAAACACTACAGGTAAATTCTTTTGTGGATTTGAGTGTCGTAGTCAGTATTACAAAAAAGGCTACAAAGTTAAATGTATAGTCTGTGATATAAGATTTGAAAAAGCCCCTGCGGAGCAAAAGCGGTATCCAGTACATTGTTGTTCTGTGGAATGTAGATCAAAGTACAACGACAAGCGTGAAATTCGTAAATGTGATGAGTGCGGAGATAAAATATTTCGACCACCAAGCATTTTGAAGGATCGTAAAAATCTCTTTTGCTCTATTGAGTGCCATGATGTTTTTCAAAATTGCAAAACGAAAGTTAAATGTGAAAAGTGTGGGAAAAAAATCTGGAAATCACCATCTGCCATGAAGGAACGCCATTATTTTTGTTCAATGAAGTGTTTTAGTAAATATGGATTTGCGGAAAGCTTTGTTGAGACTGAATTTGAAAATCTGATTAAGCCATTAAAAATTGTTTATCAACGTAATGATAGATCTGTTTTGTATGGATGTGCTAAAAACGGTGGAGGATTAGAATTAGATTTTTATTTTCCCGAAATTAAATTTGCTGTAGAAGTTAATGGAGTTTGTCACTATAAACCCATCTATGGTGAGGATGCCTTGGCAGGGCAAAAGGTTAGAGACAGAAATAAACGCCGAGCGTGTAAGAGACGCGGTATAATTCTACGGGTAGTCAAACCAGGGAATTGTAAACGAGAGACATACATGCCACGTTACAGGAGGGTAGTAAGGGAAATTAATAGGAGAGCTAATTGTGAACAAAATGAATCTTGATCCAGATGTATATGCAGTGCTTGATCCTATTAATGATCTAATTACAGAGTTGAAAGATAGAATTCAAGAACTGGAAACAGAAAATGATGACCTTCAAAGGCGAATAGATGCTTTAGAATAGCTCTTGTTGATTGGAAATGTTATGGGAACACGTATACATAAAGTTTTGGGATATGCTCTCACCGATGTTGAAGGCGAACTTGCAGACGAAAGGTTTAATCCGTCTTTTGTTGAAAACGGAATTTATCAAGCACATTCTAAAGAATTATGTCAGTGGATATTGAAAAATGAAGATGAAGCTCTTGGTGTTATTAAAGAATTCAATTGTTCTGATCACAGGGATTTGTCTTTGTTGAAGTTAGGAATAAAAGAACAAAAAATTCATGATAATTTGTTTATCTATGATTCGGAATATGCTTTGCCCAATGTTTTTTTAATATGCCCTCCAGAATTTATAGATTGGTACAGATATGATGATATTATTGATTATTATGATGATGATCGTGGATCGAATTTAGAGCCTAGCGTTAAAGAAGTTGAATGCGGAATTTTTCCACATACTATGATGCTTAGAATTCCAGGATCTCCAGATTTTCAAGGCAGTTTTAAACACTTTAACTATGATAAAAAGCCTAAATATATAAATCCTGCAACTTTTCAACAATTGACTGGCAGATGGAGTGATACAGTTCAAGCTCCTGATGAAGATCTGAAAAATTATTTGTTGCAAAATTATAGAC
>SDBT01018494.1_pt1 | contig 10951 bp, 14 predicted proteins | sample 2277101 | NCBI WGS metagenome assembly SDBT01 (sample SAMN10404973, study PRJNA504765) | marine sediment metagenome | isolation source: marine sediment core GS10_PC15, 103 cmbsf | place: Arctic Ocean: Southern Knipovich Ridge | collected 2010 | reverse complement strand
CGTGGTAGTAGGATGACTGTTCCGATGATGTTTGGAAGGCCCATCGATAAGATAGCCATATCGGAGAATGTAATTACGTCTTCGAGTTCGTTAACTGCACCAAAAAAGACAAAGGCAACGAACACTGAACGGAACAGGAAAATCACCAGCTCACCGTCGATATCGAACTTGTCGGATAGATAGATGCAGGCGCGTTCCCCGTAGTAGCACCATGCAACGATAGTTGAGAATGCAAAAAGAGCAACACATATAGTGAGGACGTGTGGCAAAACCGATGATACCGATCCGAAGGCTTCAGCAGCGAGACTAACGCCCATGTGACCCGAGGCAAGCAGCGATGGAGAGTTCCATACGTCTGTGACAACCAAAACGAGCCCGGTCAATGTACAGATAAGAACTGTATCGATAAAAGGGGCCAGCATGCCAACAAGTCCCTCGCGGACCGGTTCAGATGTCTTGGCCGCCGCGTGCGGAATACTGGCCGCCCCTAGCCCGGCACCATTTGAGAACGCTGCCCGCTGAGCAGCAACAAGGAGTGTACCTACAGTTCCGCCAAAGAATGCGTTGCTTGAAAATGCCATTGAAAACATCGTCCCAAAAGCTTGTGGAATTTTAGTTAGATTGCTGATAACAACAATCAGTGCTAATAGCACATAGATCACTATCATTGCCGGTACGATTCGTGAAACGGTCTTGGCGACTGTCTGCAAGCCACCAAATACTGTAAGCGCGACACCAGTCGCCATTAACAGGCCCAATACCCAGCGTGCGCTATCGCCAAGATCGAGAGAGGCCATCAATGCCTCAACCGTTTGGTTGGATTGAAACATATTACCGCCACCTACAGCACCGCCCAGCAACACGATCGCAAAACTAATTCCTAAAATCTTTCCCATACGCTCCATGGGCGTACCTTTAAATGCCAGTTCCAGGTAGTACATAGGCCCACCAGATATGGATCCGTCTGGATTCACCTGACGATAAAGTTGGGCCAGGGTGCAGCTGGCAAACCGAGCAGCCATACCAAAAAGTGCATAGATCACCATCCAAAATATTGTGCCGGGACCCCCCAATTGAACTGCCACTGCAACACCAGCAATATTGCCGAGACCCACTGATTGCCCCAGGGCACTCATTAGTGCTGCAAAATGAGATATTTCGCCCTCTTCCCCAGGCTTGTCGTGTTTGCCCAGTAAAGATTCAATCGCATGGGTGAAGCCCCTGAAGCCAATATAACGGGTCTTGACCGTAATGATGATCAGCCCACATATTAGCACAACCAGTAGTAGCGGGATCCTGACACGTTTTTGAACTGGGATGCCGTTTAAGTCGTAGGACACATTTCCATAGCGGTCAACTTTATCTATATGCAATTGGCCGGCGGCAATATCGAAGAATAGAACTGAGCCCAGTATGCGGTTAGTAAACGCCAGAATTGATGTATTGTCACCACTCTGGGCCATGTCTGGTTCGAATGTATAGTTAACCTGCTGGGTGGGCTGTGAAAACATAGCCACCACAACCAGGATTGCGAGGGCGCACACAACCATGAACGACACCCATCCTTTGTCGGGATCGTTACGTCGTGCTGACTGCTCGATTGGGTTTCGCTCGGAATTTACCACGGTGTTGAATCCGTGATCGAGGATACGTTTGGTTGTTTAATACCTAAACTTTTGCTTTCCTGAGAAGTGGTTGTGCATTAAATCGCTTAGTTTTTAAGGGCAATGCTGTGCATTTCTAATGGTGCAGCCATCACAAGTATAAGGTATGCATGTAGCGCTGCCTGCGCTTGGAACAGAAAATATTTTCAGTACAACCTTCTCTTATTGTTATACCATATATAGGACACATAATCCACAGCGTGTTCCTGACATTACTCCAATATCATCCATTCTTGCACTTCTTCCAAATTTTCAATCATTCTTTTCTTTTTCTCTGCGCTCGTTGTTGGCTTTGTAGTTTTTGTTGGCTCTGTAATTTTTGTTGGCTCTGTAATTTTTGTTGGCTCTGTAATTTTTGTTGGCTCTGTAGTTTTTGTTGGCTCTGTAGTTTTTGTTGGCCCTGTAGTTTTTGTTGGCCCTGTAGTTTTTGCTCTTTTAGTCCACTTGCCCGGTTCTACAAATTTCTCCACGTATTGCTCAGCACTTGAATACCAACCACCTGCAATCTTGGTCACCTGCCTATCTAGTTTCTTTGCTTTCTTAGCCAATTTTTCGGCTTGATTATAGAGTGTATTAATGTCAATGTTAACCATGAGTATTATCCTCTTATTTCTTCTGCTTCATTTTCTACTTAACTCTTTTTTTGAAGTGGCCCCTGCTCTGCACTTTGGCGTCTTCAAAAACTATCTTCAGCGGTCGTTACGATTTCTGCTTTCTTCCTCCTCTGAAAGAACTGCAGCATTTTTGTCTTTTTGGATTTCTCTAATATTTGCATATTCCCATCAACAATCAGTTCTGTCGCGTCAATTTCCCGCTTTTCCATTTCGGTTAAAAAGTAATCTATCGCATCTTCAATACCGTCTTTTTTCCCTCGCTTATAGACGATAGTAACCACCACATACAGCCCGATTGATGCTAGTATTGTTATTATTAACATAATCTTAGCCTATAATTGGGGGCGCATAAGAATTATGAAACCTATTGCGAATGCAGTTATGGCGAAAACTATTCTAATTGCATTTATGGGCAATATATGTGTTAAATAGCTACCGTATTTGGCACCTAAAAAACTCCCCGGTGTTAAACATGCCGATACAAACAATATATTTGAAAGTAAATAATCTCCTCTTTTCAATCCTATTGCTAAAATAAAAACAGCTGCCACAAACGCACTGAAAATAGCGGCTGTTATCGTATTGGCAATAGAATTTCTTAAAGGTAATTTTAAAATTGATTGCTGGAGGGGCGTGGAAAGAATCCCCCCACTGATCCCGATTAAGCTGCTAATGGCCCCCATCCCAACACCAATTGCTGAAACAGCCGTCTCATTCAAATCTTCCACGGGAATATCAGTTAATTCCTCTTCTATTGGTTGGGTCCATATCTGATTGATTACGATAACGCCAGTAAACAGGGCATAAATACCAAGTAGTATCTCTATATAATCCTTGTTAATATAATTTCCAATTATAATCCCAATGACTGATCCAAGAATTGCCGACGGAACCAGCATTTTAGTAACATTCCAAAGAATCAGATTATGCCGCTTATACACGAAATAGGATGAAAGTGCTATAACAAAATACATTAATTACGAGATGATCCTGGCAAATAAAATTTCAAAACCCATTACCAAATGAAGATTTGCAATTTTTACAACGCCACCACCCATTCCCAGTGCACCACCAATCGTACCAGAAATAAAGCCCATTAACAATAAAAGAATCACGTCATGAACCGCTATCTCATTCATTATATGGACATCTAATAAATTTAGCTTAGAGCCTGTCGGGCTACTGGTAAATATCCCGAACAATACTATTATTAGTATTGTTATAAGTACACCTGATTTAATCCATGTTTCTTTGATATGAGTCCTTTGTTTCATTTGTTGAATTATTTCAATATTATTCAGTAATACTTAATATTCTACGTAAATAAACTTTTTATCATCAACACCCAAACTAAAATATGGGTACTCTTCAAATTTAAAAACAGCTCCGAAAATACTACCTGGTATTTGATTTCGTTTCGTTGAATATAGATTAACAGAACTATTGTATTGCATTCTTAAATCCGCGATTCGATTTTCAAATTCAAGAATGGCATCCATATATTTTATGAAATTCTCGCTTAGTTTCAGGTCCGGGTATTGCTCCGATATTGCCAATATATTTGATAATTTGTTTTCCCAATTTGCGAGATCCTCAGCCAAATTTTCCATACCCAATACTTGACTTGCCTGATCGGTATTTCTATATAAAGAATCTAAACGGCTGCCAGTCGGCTTATTTGCTCTTAATTCTCCCAGATATTTAAACAGATCCCGCTCATGTAGAGAATAGTCCGTTACGGTTTTCCCTAAATTGATAATCAAGTTCTTTCTTTTTTGAACCTGTGTCTCAATCTGTGCCAAATCGGCTTCGATCATATAACTCAAGGCGATGAACAGGTTGAAATAATAAATACTGGCCGCCGCAATAAGTATAATTAAGAAATAAATAGTAGAAGCAATGATTTTCTCCCTGCGACTTATTTCTCTCCTTTTGGAGCCTTTTTTACTTTTACTGCTCGGCTTAAGAATTCTTGAATAAATTCTTTTCTCAATTTCTGCAACATCTTTTTTATGTTCTACCATCTCATCTCATATCTAGCTTCATCATTTGCATGCCATGTTTTTAACAGCCAACAGTTTATATTGATGTTCTTTGAATTGCGATTGCCTTTTTATAGCAATTCAGGGCGTCATCGTGTTGATTTAAACTTTCATACGACAATCCAAGACTTTGATAATAATCCGATCGGCTAGGATTAAGCTCTATCGCTTTTTCAAAGGCTTTAATCGATTCCTTATATTTACCTACACCATCATATGCAATGCCCAGCCTATGGTGTATTTTCGATTCATCATTTTTAATTCCGATTGATTTTTTATAGTTGGTAATTGCCTTGTCAAATAATTCTTTTCTCTCATAGGCAAGGGCTAATTTGAAGTAATACTCATAATTGCCAGAGTCCAGTGTGATAGCCTTTTCAAAACAATCAATGGCTTTTTCATATATACTTTCATCCAAGTAAGCCGAACCAAGTTCATAGATCGCTTCAGCGTCATCTTGTTTTAGCGCAACCGCCTTTTCTAAAATCGGTATTGCCTTTTTCCGTTTCTTGTTCTTCAGTAGCCGTCTACTCATTGTCCGGTATATATCTGCCGTTTCATCGTTTCTTAATTCAATAAAGTTGCTAAATCTGCTGATCAGCGCATTAGTGAACCGATCTACATGAGCTAATAGGGAAAGAGCAAGAAATTGAATTTTTGATATTTCTTCAGATTTCTTCTTGGCCTTTTCATCTTCCGACTTATCGTCGCCAGCCTGGTTAGCATCCGGGATCAACTTCTTGATGATCTCGTTATAATGTTTAGCGCAGTAGCCCTCCTCAACAGCCTCGTCCCCACAATTTTTCTTTGAACATATATTATCCATGTCTTATCCTTGATCTTTTTATTTAGCGGAAATTATTTATCGCGTTTATCCAGAAAACGCCATTCTTTTACTCTTGCTATGCTCGAATTTGGCCTTTTCTTTTGCATTTGGTTCTTCGCACGTTGTAATAACTACAACATTACTGATCTTATTTGAAATACTCATTATTCTGTCTTTAACAGCTTGCGCTATTGCATCTCCTTCACGGACAGGTAGAAGCGCTGATATAACAATCTCAACATCAACATGGTAAGAGTGCCCGGTGCGCCTGCTTTTTATATAGCTTACCTGCTTAACCTGCTCAACGGTTAATATTTTCCCATTAATTAGTCTTATGCTTTCCTCAGGAATCGAAGTATCCACCAAATGTTTTATTGCTTTCCAGCCCAGGGTTACAGCGGTATGCATAATAATTAATCCTACCATAATTGCCGCCAATGCATCGCTGTATATATATCCAAGATGACATCCTGCAACGCCGACAACAACCGCAGCCGATGAAATCATATCGGCCTTATTTTCGTTGGCGTCAGCAATAATTGCAGGGCTGTTTACAGCCGTTCCAGCACACATGGCCAACCGAAAAATAATCAGATTTGCAAATACCGAAATCACTGCTGAGTACAACGATAATATATTTGGTGTCTTCAGGTCACCCTGAATAATATGCTTTACTGAAGACCATAATATCAGTACCGACATCACAAATAGAATCAAATAAACAAATGTACTACTTATGAATTCTGCCTTGCCTCTTCCATAGGGATAATCTTCATCCGGCGCCTTGCCAGCAATTTTAAGGCTGATAATAACACCGATCGATCCAATTACATCACATAATGAATGAATGCCATCGGCAAAGAGGGATCTACTGTAGGTTAGCCACCCTACCGACATTTTAAATATTGCCAGTGTCAGGTTAGTAAAAAAGCAGATAATAGGTACTTTAGAAGCACATTTGATGCATTTACCAGGAGCCGACGGTTGTAATGGATTAGAAGTAGCCATGCTAATATGCTATGTCGTAGCAGAAATAAACTGGACCTGAACGTTGCCTACGCTGTCCAAATTATTAATTATCGCCTGGCGAGTATTACTGGCAATTGTATTCCCTTCATAAATTGTCATTTCAGGATCAATATAAATGGATAGTTCGATCCAATACTCCTGACCAGTTTGCCGGGCATTTAAATAGTTGATCTCCTTAATCCCATCAACATCAATTAAAATATCCTGTATATGATGAACAACATCCTTAGGAACAGATGCATCCATCAAGTTATTAACACTCCGCATGAGCATTTTATAACTGGCTTTTAAAATATGACCAACTTCTAAAATAGCAATTAGTGGATCAACGAAATGCAATCCAGCCCGGGCACTAATAACACCCGTCGCCACCGCCGCCGATGAAATAGCATCAATACGGGCATGCTCGGCATGCGTTAGCACTGCAGGGCTTTTGAATTTTGTACCGACACATCTTGCATAACGGTGCTTTATTTCACTGATACAACCGGCGACTAGCGCAGCCGCCAGAGTTATCCATTGATCAGGGCCTTTATGATGCGCATAAATACTGTTAATCGAGATTACTAATAATAGTATCGCACTCATTATTAACATTAGACTTACCAGGCCAACTACTATATATTCTACCTTGCCATGCCCATAGGGGTGGTTTAGGTCAATTGACTTACTCGATAGTTTTAAACCCAAAATTATTATTAGTGCCGTCACAGCATCTATCCCCGCACACAAGGATGTTGCCATAAGTGCTTTGCTATTAGTTATCAAGCCAATGCTGATTGTGAATCCCGCAATAAAAATGCTTAGTGCAAGTCCTATCCAACCGACACGCGACAGGCAACCGTCGCAATTATCGCAACTCCGCGGAAATAAAAACATATCTATCGCGGAATAATCTGCGCTTTTTTCACTCATGCGATAAATATACTCTTCGTAATACCCACTACTCTTTCCTGGTTAAGCCCCGTCAATCCACAATCATCGCTTTAATCGGCTTAGTTATCATCCTCAAATAATTCGTTTGCCCTTTGATCCTCTTTTTCAGCGTCTTTTCTTTTTACCCGGTGGATCATTTGATAAAATATCGGTATCATTGCTCCGATAGCCATGGATATAAAAATGACGAAAATCAATCTGATATGAATAGCTTCACCAGCGAAAAAGTTGAGCGGTACCGTATTAAAATTTTCCAGCGTAAACAGTACCACAAATATTGTTGCTATGATTGTTGTAATAAGTTTCAGCATCGTTCCGTTTTCATATTTTAATCTAATTTATTATAACGTGGCATGTGTTACATACGCCGCGAAAGCTATGCAGCGGCTTAGCAAAGCTTCTGATTGGTGGGGGGGTTGGTAAAATATCACCGGCATCCAAAGCCAGTTGTCCGCCGGTTTCCATGATGATATGACAGGCTGTGCAAGGTTTCTCCATAATTTTGTGGGGCCGTATAGCACCGGGCTGAATGGGCTGGGCGGCTTCGTTTTGTGCAATTCCCAGTTTACGCCAATTTGAACGTAATCTAATAAACTGGCGCTTTCCATCCCGCATAACACCCAGAATAGCTTCTGGAGATTCTTCAATTAGTTTAGTGACCTTATCAAAGTCTTCAAGTGATTTTATCGGATGGCTGTCAATACTTTGTAGAACATCTCCGGCTAGCAGTCCCGATTCTGCCGCTACCAGGGTCACTTCATCAACTAATAAGCCATCCATCCCAGCCGGTAAGTTGTATTCCCGGGCCAGCTCCGGTGTTAACGGGATGAGTTCCATTCCCAGCCAGTGACCTTCAACTAACACTTTGCCGGCGGCATCTTGCTGCGCAGGACTTGGTAGCCCCGAAGAGGATTGTCCATTGTTCTGCCCGACTTGTGTGCCGAAACCTTGAGGCCCAGGCCTCACGCTAGCAACAATCTGATGGCAATTTGCACATACCCCACGGTATCCATGTGATAAAACTGCATTTATGGTTATCGGAGGAGGGTTCACGCCATTAAATTGTCCGGGATTCGCCTGGCGATTAGCTAGATTATCAGCATTATCTCCAACTGATATGAACAACTGCTGCCCGTTGCGGTCGATTCTAATATTGGCAGATTTACTCTTCTGATTATTAGAAGCCCTGATGTAATCTGCCATATTCACTATCGACTGACCGTTTATGCCAACAATGATATCGCCGTTTTTCAGCCCCGCTTTTTCTACCGCACTGCCCCTGGGTACCGAATCCACCATCACACCGGTCTGATCAGCAGGAAGATTCAGTTCCCTTATCGTACCAGGCGAAAGTTGCTCAATTTCCATACCTAACCAGGCACCTTCTGAAGGGATTGGTTTTGGCTTGGCGGGCACATTGGCTGTATTCGAATTCACCACTGTGTTAGTTGCCCCAACCAGATAAATGGGGTTAGTTGGCACTGATTTATAATTTGCCTGTGGAGTGGGGTCCGAATTTGGCATACTGGAACCAGATTCGTACATCACCGCGGACAAAATGACTATCGCCAATATCCCCACCGCAATTAGTGGTACAATTTTCAACTGTGGTGTAATACTACTCATTTATTATCAACGATTTCAATGTGCTCTTTTCTGTGCTATTTCCGTTTTTATCGGCTGACTCAAATTCAACATTAAGTCATACATGTTAGGAGCTTAGCGCTCATGATCCTTGAAATATCTCACATCCGTTGTTTAATGATACTCTTAAGCCTCGACGGCCACGCTGCCCTCAGGTAGCACGATAATAAGAATGAATGCAAGTATCGGTGTCGCAAATAAACCTATTAGCAGCCAGCCAATAAATGATCGATTCTTATTAGCGGCAATGAAAGCCACCGCTAGGACTAGGATCAGATAAATAATGATCTCTAACATAATATAATCCCTTTTAACATTATTTTAATGTTACTATGGTTGTTATCGTCTTTCGATTACCAAGCCTTTTTTAGGTTGGCTACGCGCTAACTGGTTCTCCATCAGGCAGCACAAGAATCATGATAAGACCAACGATTGGCAATATCAGCCCAATCAGCAGCCATCCAATAAATGACCGATTCTTTCTTGCTGCGATAAATGCTGCAACTAGTGCTATCGCTAACCATAGTATTAATGAAAAAACTTCCATGATTGTATCTCCTATGTGGTTTTTATTACGGCTTCCCGATTCCTTGATTCGTTAACAAAATACATCTACTTACTGTACCAACAAGTTGAATGATTGTTCAATTACTCTCTTTATTGTCGTCTGGCGGCATTAAAATTGCAAACCGGGCACCTCCCGCGGTATCCATGTTGGCAAATTCCATTCGCTTGTCGATAAATGCTCCCGGTCGGCTGTACCCCTGGGGGGTATTGTCCCCTCGGATACGCTGCATTATTCCGCCCGACTTGTGCGCCGAAACCTTGAGCCCCAGGACCTGTCCTGCCAGCAATAATTTGGTGGCATAGGCTGCATACTCCCCGGTAATCATGCGGCATATTAGCATCGCGAGGTATGGGAGGTGGCCCCAGAGTCTGCAGAACCCCATTTTGAAAATCAGGGTTAGAGACGGACACATACATGGGGTAACCATATCGATTGATATCCATAAAGAATCCGACCTTCTGATCAAACGCCTTGGTTGCCTTATTAAAATCCCCAATACTTTCAATGCTTGCCCCATCCATGCTGCAGATTACATCGCCTTCATGCAATTTCATTTTAACATCCTGGGTACCCTCAACATCGGTAACAATCACTCCTTCTATTTGGGAACGAATACCCCATTCTTCTGCGTTTCTCCCATTCATTTCAGCAACTTCAATGGAGAACCATTCGGTGCTTCTTATTTGGCCGCCTCGATTAGTTATCCGATTCCCATAAAAATCGGCTTCCGTCCCTGTGATGGCATCAGAAAATATCGCCAGTACTAAAACAAGAAAAATAATGACCGACAATACAGGTAGAACAAACGGTTCACAAAATTCTTTAACCTTGTCTGCCGTCCAATCTGCTTTTGACATCCGTGTCTGTTCCTTCTGCTCCTTTGCAATAGGGGGCGCTGCTGCTTTTTCTTTCACTGGTTCTTTTACCATTTCGGGCTCCTCAATTTTTCCAGTTCCGCTTTGGAAAGTAGTTGCTGATTTCGGTATACCGAATTTATCCTCAGTTTTCTTTTTCTCTTCATCAGCCATAATTCAATAGTCCTTAATTAAATTGTGATGCCACCGGAAAATCAGATAGAGCAATATAAAACTCTTCAAACTTTTTACCCCGGTATACCATTAACCGTACCGTCTCGGTGGCTCCTAAATTTGAGATGAGATACTCAATTTCTTCAGTATTTGAAATTGGCCTGCCATCAAATTCACAAATAACATCACCCCGTTTCAAGCCCTTGCGCCAGGCCGGGGAGTCTTTAAATACCCGGTTAACCAATACTCCACCGTCAAAGGGGAGTCCCAGGTGTAGCATGGTGACGGTCTCAATCGGCTGAACTTCAAGACCCAACCATCCCCGGCCACGGGAGCGGTTTCCAGTATTGCCAGCCAGGGTAATGTTGACAGTATCTAATATGTCATCCAGTTCAATTTTTTTCTGGTATAAACCCCACCCTAATACAAGGAATGCGGCTACAAAAAGTACAATCACCCAGTGCGTTGTATCCGTCTTACAGAAATCCTGTTTCGGGTTTATTATTTCCATTAATCCCTTAAACATAATTCTTATAACACCACGCGCTTTTGAGTGGCGGTTGTCCCGACTTCAGGGGCTGGGCTATTTCCCTGCACGTC
>SDBT01018493.1_pt1 | contig 10951 bp, 7 predicted proteins | sample 2277101 | NCBI WGS metagenome assembly SDBT01 (sample SAMN10404973, study PRJNA504765) | marine sediment metagenome | isolation source: marine sediment core GS10_PC15, 103 cmbsf | place: Arctic Ocean: Southern Knipovich Ridge | collected 2010 | reverse complement strand
AGGTAACAGGTAAAGCGATTACGGTTCCAGACCATCACGAGGTAACCGGTGCCATAGGTGCCGCTGCTATTGCCGCCGAATATATGGCAAAAGCAGCCTGCGGAGGTCGAAAGACCGCTGAAAGTACTTTCAGGGGTTTTGAGAACCTTGCCTCTATCAAATACGAGGTTGAGTCGTTTAAGTGTGAGCACTGCCCGAACCACTGTGAAATCAAGAAGGTGCAACTGCCGTCGGCGCCGCCGCTTTACTATGGCTCGAGGTGCGACAGGTATAATCTGAAGAAAAAGACGCGCAAAACCAAGGGTCCGGACGCGTTTGAGTATCGAATGCTGATGCTGATGAAATTTGCGGGCCTTGCTGCGGATAAAAGTGCCACCCACCCGCGCAGCCTAACGGCAAAGGCCGTCACCATCGGCATACCAATGGCCTTGATGGGCTGGGAGCTTCTGCCTCTCTTTGCTCAGTTCTTTAAGGTCTTGGGCTTTGATGTGGTCCTGTCGGCACGGACCAACAAGCAAATAATCCGCATGGGTGTGGATTCGGCTACCGCTCAGCCTTGCTTTCCGGTAAAGGTTGCATATGGCCACATAGCTGAGCTGATTGAGAAGAAGGTCGACTATATTTTTCTACCGAGTATTGTTTCTATGCCGGCAAGTTTTGCCCAAAACAAGCACAATCAGTTATGTCCCTATGTTCAATCGCTCGCTTACCAAGCCAAGGCTGCTTTTGTGGGCAAGCTCGGCAGAACCAAAATTCTTACTACCCCTATTCGAATGGGTGAAGGCAAAAGACTGCTGCAAAAGACGATTTCGGTGCTTGGTGAGACATTGGGAGTTTCTCGGTCTACGGCACAAAAGGCGTTGAAGAAAGGCTTCGAAGCTCAGAGTGCTTTTGACCGGGCGCTTAGAGAAAAAGGAGCTGAAATTCTCGGCAAAGTCGGCCCCGACAAGAAGCTGTTCATATTAGTTTCCCGTCCCTATAACGGCTGTGATGAAGGCTTGAATCTGCAGTTGCCTAAAAAGCTGGCGGAGCTTGGCATGGAGGCTATCCCCATGGATATGCTGGACCTTGGCCGGGCGCCGCTGGGCGATGAGTCGCTACACCGCCAGGTTTACTGGACGTATGGCCAGAAGATTTTAAGGGCAGCCGAGATTATCAAAAACGACCCAAGGCTCTTTGCAATTTATCTTTCAAATTTCAGTTGCGGGCCCGACTCGTTTCTGCTGACCTTTTTCAAGGACATCATGGCCAGAAAACCCTGCCTACAACTGGAGCTCGACGAACATTCCGCCGATGCCGGTGTGATTACACGCCTCGAGGCCTTTCTTGACAGCTTAAAGCACTATCATCGCGACAAAGAGGTAGCGGTGCCTGTGATAAAACCGGCGCCGAGAGGGGGCATCGGCCGGCATCGCAAGTTGTATATCCCTTATATGGGTGATTGTGCCTACGGTGTGGCGGCCTGTTTCAGGGCCTATGGTCAGCCGGCGCAGGTCATGCCCCTTGCGAACGAGAACACCTTAGTGAGCGGCAGACGGTTCACGAGCGGCAAAGAGTGCCTGCCCTGTACGATAACGACCGGAGATATGCTCGAGGTAATAAAGACCGAAGATCCTGACAAAGTGGCCTTCTTTATGCCCGGTGCTTGCGGGCCCTGTAGGTTTGGCATGTATAGTTGTATGCATCGGCTAATCCTCCGCTATGCCGGAGTGAAGGATGTCCCGGTAATATCACCCAATCAGGACGAGGCTTTCTACCGGGACTTTGCCAGCTGTTCGGGCGGCTCTTCTGCGGGGGCCTTTATGAAGGATATGTGGGTTGCGACGGTTGGGCTTGATTTACTCACGAAGCTCATCCTCAGGCTGCGTCCTTATGCCGTTGATGGACAACAGGCCCAGCGGGTCTATGAGCAGGCAGTAAAGCGCTGGACGCAGGCTGTGGAAAAACGAACGCCTCTTTCGCACATGCGCCTGATTATGGCCTCTATTGCCCAAGACTTTGCCGCCGTCGGACTCGACTCGAGAATCTGCAAACCGAGAATCGGAATAGTTGGTGAGATCTACGTCCGCAGCTACCCGTTTGCCAATAGCAACATAATCGCTCGACTGGAAGAACTGGGCGCCGCGTGTGACTTGGCGTCGGTGGCTGAATGGGTCTACTATACGAATTTTACCAGAAGCAGAAAGGCCTGGCGTAAAAGAGAACTTGGCAATTTCTTTACGAACTTTATTCAGGACCGCGTGCAACATAAGGTCGAGAAAAAGCTGGCCGAGCCTCTGGAAGAAAGGTTCGGCAGACTCGCCGAGGGACCGGTAGAGCATGTAATCGGGCTGGCTCGGCCCTATATGCACGATTCCTTTGAGGGTGAAGCGATACTCAGTGTAGGCAAAACCGTTGAGTATCACCATCAGGGTTTCGGTGGCGTGCTGAACTTAATGCCGTTTAGCTGTATGCCCTCAACGATCGTAAGCAGCCAGACGATGTGGATAAGCGCCGAGTGCGGCAACATGCCGATTCTTAATTTGAGCTTCGACGGCCAGGAGGATTCGACGTTGACCACTCGCCTGGAAGCCTTTATCGAGCAGGTCCGCCAAAGACAGGATGGTGTACTAAGTGTCGCGCAGGTTATAGGGGCTTAAGCAGGTTGCGTTCTATCACGTCGATTTTCGCATTGGAGCGATGCGCGGTTAATATTGAAATTCATAGCTGCTTGTTGAGGTTAATCATGTTCCTGGCCGTCTCAATGAGCCTGTCTCGCAGGGCTTTTGGTGCCAGGACCTGCACTTGGTCGCCATAGCCGAGTACCCACCAGCTTATTTCCCCCAGACCGTCCACGCGGAATTCCATAGTGACCGAGGCGTCGCTGTTGTATGTGGTCTTTTGTGTACTGTGCCACTGTACCTCGGCCACGTTGGTGGCCACTTTGGGTAAGAAGCGCAGCTTGATATTATAGATTCTTCCCTCGCGTATCATCGACCAAGCTCGGCCCAGGTAGTCATATAAATCGAACTTCTCATCGCGCACAAAATGCCGGTCAGTGACCGCCAGTTCCCTGATGCGGCTGAGCTTGAAGGTGCGGATGCTCCTGTGCAGGTCGGACAGGCCGAGCACATACCAGGCCCGACGGTTGTACATCAAATGGTAAGGACATAGTTGAACATCAATGAGTCCGCCCTCGAAAAGTGAATGGTACCGGATACTGGCTATCTGTTTCTTTGTGATTGCCTTTTGAAGTTGTGCGAAGGTTTTATCGAGCGCCTTGGCCGGTGCCTGGGCACTGGGTCTGGTGGAGATGTTTTGCAGGGCGGTGTTGCAGTATTGCCGGATTTTCGCGGGCAGATTGTTTTCGATTTTCAAAGCGGCCAGCAGCGCCGAATTCTTGAAAGGCAATTGTATCTGGTAGCCAGCCTTGTGAACCAGCAGAAGAAGACTCAGTGCTTCCTGCAGGTTCAAATCTATTGGGGGCAGGAAGAACTCCGGGTCTATAGTGTAGCCGCCGCTTTTGGCATTGTAATGATACGGCACGCCGATGGCCTGCAGCTCCTTGAGGTCCCGAAAGACCGTCCGCCGGCTCGTGCCGAATAGTTTTGCCAGGTCGCTGACGGAATAGCGTTGGCCCGATTGTAATGTCGTTAGAATCTGCACGACTCTACTGACTCTGCCTGACCTCATGGCTGTGCTCCCGGGCAAAAAGCCTGCTGAGTGGTTTCTGAAGGTACCTGCTGTTGTCTTTCAGCAGGCCTTGGCATCGTACAAGTTATCACAAAATTAAGCCTGACTAATAGTATTTCTTAAGATGAATCTGAATTACGGTGATGTCGGCAGGCGTGATGCCTCCTATTCGGCAGGCCTGGGCAAGGGTGGCGGGCCGAAACGCCGACAGCTTCTCTTTCGCTTCTGCCCGAAGATGCTCGATGCTGTTGTAATGGACGCCTTCCGGAATCCTCTTGTTCTCCAGCGCCCTTAAGTTACCCATAAGCCGTTCTTGCTTGGCTATGTAGCCTTCGTATTTAGCGTCGGTCAGTACCGCCTGGAGCACCCCATCGTCAAAGCCTTCGGCTCTTAGATAAGCATCTTTAGCCAGTTGCTTGGCGACAGTGTTGCCTGGCTGGCGAAGCTGCTCCCATAGACTCAGGCCGCCACAGCGCGTCTCTGTCAGATAACATTTTAGTTTGTCGATTCGTTCCAGCTTGGCCTGCAATTTCTTCCATCGCTTCTGGCTTGCAAGCCCGACGGATTTGCCGATTCGAGTCAATCTTCTGTCTGCGTTATCGGCCCTTAACGCCAGACGAAACTCGGCGCGCGACGTGAACATCCGATAAGGTTCGTCAATACACTTGGTTAGTAAATCGTCTATCAATACTCCGATGTACGCCTGGTCTCTGCCGAGCACGAGCGGCTCGGCGCGCTGTGGCTTTCTGGCTGCGTTTATGCCGGCAATGATACCCTGTCCCGCCGCCTCTTCATAACCACTGGTGCCGTTAATCTGCCCTGCCAGAAACAGCCCCGACACCTTCTTTGTTTCGAGATTGCTCCTTAGCTGAATGGCCGGGCAATAGTCGTACTCGACCGCGTAGGCATAACGAACAATTCGCGCGTTCTCAGTACCGCTGAGCAGCTTGAGCATCTGCTGCTGAACGTCTTTGGGCATGGAGGTGAAGAGGCCGTTGCAGTAAATCGTCTTTATTTGTTCTTCCTCCGGCTCTAAAAAAATTCGATGTTGCTTTTTGTCAGCAAACCTGACGACTTTGCCCTCAATGCTCGGACAATATCGCGGGTCGGTCCCTTTTATTTGTCCTGAGCAGAGCGGTGCCCTGTGCAGGTTGTCACGAAGCAGCTTGTGTATTCTCTCGTTCGTGTAAGTAATCCAGCACGGTACTTGTGGCCGGTCTATCCGTTCGGTCATAAATGAAAATGGCGCTGGCTTCTCATCGCCCGGCTGGACCTGCAGTTTCTCCAAATCACACGTTGTTGCGTCCAGCCTCGGCGTCGTGTCCGTCGCCATGCGCCCGAGTTTTAGCCCGATTTTCCGCAAACTCTGCGAAAGTTCGGCGCTCGGCGGCTCGTCAATTCTGCCACCGGGCCAGCAGTAGTCGCCAATGTAAAGTTTGCCTCCAAGAAATGTGCCCGTCGCAACCACTACTGTCTGTGTGTGATACACCGAACCGTCTTTACAAACTACAGCTTGTACTTTGCTGTTGCTGGCCCTTATCTGTGTTGCTATCGCTTCAATGATTGTCAGGTTGTCTGTCTGCTCAAGCTTCTGCTGCATCCAGTCGGCGTATTTACCTCTGTCGGCCTGTGCGCGCGGTGACTGCACGGCAGGGCCCTTTGAGCGATTGAGCATTCTAAACTGAATCCCCGTCGCATCTGTCGCAAGGCCCATCAAGCCTCCCAGCGCATCGACCTCGCGCACAATCTGGCCCTTTGCCAGACCACCGATTGCAGGATTGCAGCTCATGGCGGCTATCTTTTCTTTCTTGATGCTAATCAGGCAGGTTTTGGCGCCGATTTTTGCCGCGGCATGAGCAGCCTCAACGCCGGCATGGCCTCCACCTATTACAATACAATCAAAGTTATTGGCTCTCATCTGATTGTGCCAGCGCAACAGCCGATGCGATTGCGAAATTCGCTGTGTGGGTGATGCTGATACTTACATGTTTAATTTCGAGTTTGGCGGCGATTTTTTTTACCTCGCCGCGGAGAGTAACTTCCGGTTGACCGGCGGGGTTGTTTATAATCTCGATGTCCGTCCAGGAAATCTTGCCCCTCCAGCCGGTACCCATCAGCTTCAAAACAGCTTCTTTGGCTGCAAAACGACCGGCTAATTTCTCGGCCCCGTTCTTGTTGGAATTGGCATAGGCCTGCTCGGCGGCGGTAAAGACCCTGTCTAAGAACCGCTGCCCATGCTGCTCAATCATCTCCTCTATTCGAGGAAAATCCACAAGGTCGATACCATGGGCTACTATTTCCATTGTTTAATCCCGACAACTATTTGTTTCTTTGCTTTGTTATTGGTGGCTGAGGCGATAAATCTCTTCGAGGCAGAAATCGACAAAACTGGCCCTTTCACCCACCTGTGCCTGCTCCACCAGTTTCCTGTTAAACTCGTCAATAGCCTCCCTGCGCCGCCGGAGCATAATCTCGGCTTCTATGTGTTCTTGTACCTCTTCGAGCGGCTGGAAACTTCTCGCTTTTCTTTCCTCCAGCCTCATGATGAAGAAGTGTCCGCCCTTCTCGATAGGTCCGGCAATCTGGCCCGGCGATATTTTTTCGGCTTCGGTTGCAAGGATATCATAAGGCTCAGCAAGAGATTGTGGCTGGACGGGCTGCCACAGGCCGCCCGTTGAGGCTCTGTGCCCGTGTGAGTATTGCCTTGCCAGTTCGCCGAAATCTTTGCCCTCGTCTAATTGTCGGACCAGTTCGTATGCCAGCTCTTTCGCTTGATTGTGGCGGCTCTGGTTCGGGTCGGTCACTTCTATTTTGGAGGCGTCGATATCTATCAGCCGAAACTTTAACACCGCCGGTTTGACAAAGAGCTCTTCCTTGTTTTGGTTGTAGTAGTCCAGCAGCTCACCATAAGTAATCGTCGTGTCTTCAGGCAGTTCCGATGCGACGTGACTTTGGCTGAGAATCATCTTTTTCTGCTGCTTTCTAAAGCTCTGCCAGTCCATTCCCATCTCTTTCAGGGCCTCTTCGGCCTTGGCGTAGTCGTTGCCGTGGCCGATAATGAATCTTCTGACCTCCCCGTTCACTAACTTCTCAAGCGCCTCGTCAACTTGCTCGCCGCCGGCGCCGGCTCTGGCCTGGCGGTAAAGCAGAATGTCCGCTATTTGATTAACAACGACCTGCTCGACCTGCTGTCTGGCGCGTTTCTTGAACTGCTCAAGTTCGGTTCTTTGCGCAGCGGCCCTGAAATATTTGGCCAGCGGCAGAACCACCTGGTCGCTGGTTATTGTCTCGCCGGCCACAGCCAGCACAAAGCCGCCCGAGGGCTTAGGCAGACCCTCTCTTTGGGCAAGCGGGATGCTTGCCATCTCTTCGGCGGAAAACTTTACCGCATCAGTGCCCCCACAGCCGTGAACCACTGACAGAGCCGCTGCTAATAGAAGAATACGCTTACGCATAACCAAATCTGCCACCAAACCAGCGCCGAACGCTCTCCTGTCTCCGGCACCAATGATAAGCTCTTATGCCAAGAAATTCAATAGAATCAGCAAAAACGTTTTACCGGAGGTTGCATTGGGTAAAAGTAAGGTTCTGTTCGGACTGGCACGTGGTGCTTTTGCCCTGGCGTGCCGGTTCTGCGTATGTACTGGTGCGGCCCGAAAATATCTGAGGGCCTGGTCTATTTGCTCTGGGAATTTTTCATGTTTTCATGCAGGGCCAAATCGAATATCAGGATGCCTCTACCGGCGCCGGCCATATCATCCACTTTTGCATATTGAAATGCCATGAAGCGTCCGTCGTCACTAATCACAGGGTTGGTCGCTTTGTAATCCGGATAGTCGTTAAAGTAGGTCAGCCGCTCGATTTTGCCGGAACCGTCCAATGCCAGCTTGTATATATCAAGCGCGAACCCCGGGAAATCAGCCCCGTACGGAACCTTGCTGGGGTTGTGTGCGTTGCACTCGATTAGCGTGTGTTTTCCATCCGGGAAAATCCCCTCGGGCTCTTCGTACCGCTCAGGTGCGTTTGAGTAGTTGGTCACTTTTGCCGTTTCTATATCCACCCCCATAACCTCAGAGCCTTGGTAGCCATAGGCGCTGAAGATTATTTCTTTTTCATCGGGTGGCCGAAAGTTCTGTGTCTCAAGCCAGCATTCGAACGGCAAATCCTGTGCATCCAGTATCTTTTTTTTATTTGCCACCTTAGCTTTGCCATCCTCATAAACAATATCAGCCATGTAAAAAGCCTGCCTATATGTCCAGGCAATCCGCATGTGTTTGCGTGATACTGCAGGGCCTTCAGAGCAGTGTTCTCCTAATGGCATTGGCGGTCCTGATAAGTCTTTTTTTAGTACCCATAACTCTGCGTTCTCTTCGCGCCTGCTGGCTATAGGGTTCTCCGAATCGAATTTTCGTGCCCCCGAAAGCAGAATGTCCCCATTAGCCAGGTACAGTGCCCGGGTGTAGCCCTCGTGATAGTAATTGTGTGTTATTGACCTGATGATTTTTGTCTCCAGGTCAACTTCATACACATCGCCGCACATTTTTTCCATAAATAGTATTTTTTTGCCGTCGTGTGAGAAGTCTGCTCTTTGGCCGAAATGCGTCACCTGTCTTATATAAGCTGGCGGCTCATCAAGTGGAGACTTGCCTTTTTTACTTTCTGATTGACCAAGGCAAGTTGCCGCCAATAATCCGGCTAAAACCAATGGTAAAATTTTATGTAAGTTCATTGTTTACTTTGCCTCTGATTCCTTCATCTTTTCATACATTTCTAAATCGAATATCAAGATACCTCTTCCAACACCGGCCCAATCGCCTTTCTTGGCGTATTGAAACGCCATATACCGACCGTCGTCACTGACAACCGGATTGGAGCTTTTATAGCCGGGATAATCGCCAAAGAAGGTTAGCCTTTCTATTTTGCCTGAGCCATCTAAAGCCAGCTTGTAAATGTCAATATCACCCGCACCCTTATCGGCGTGCATATCGCATTCCTCTAAAGTGTGTTTGCCATCGGGGAAAATTCCTTCCGGCTCATCATAGCGGTCCGGGGCCTTTGAGTAGTTGACCACCTTGCCCGTTTCAATCTCCAGGCCGGCAACTTCACAGACTTTGTAGTCGTCGCCATAGGCGCTGAAAATCAGCTCTTTCTCATCCGGCGGGCGAAAGTTCTGCGTTTCGATATCGTGCTTCATGATGTTCAAATCGGGCTTTTGTAAAATCTTCTTTTTGTTGGTCAGTTTGGGTTTTCCGTTTTCATAAATAATATCTGCCAGGTAGAACGTTGCATCTGGTGTCGTCCCGCCGACTGTCCATGCGATTCGCATTTTTTTACGCGACACCGCCGGGCCTTCATAGCAGTATACTCCTAACGGGGTTGGCGGCTCAGAAAGGTCCTTCCTCAATACCCACAGCTCCGCATATTTTTTGCGGCTGGGGACAGGGTCCTCCGCGTCGAATTTCCGAGCACCTGCGAGTAAAATATCACCATTGGCCAAGTACAACGCCCGCACGTATCCCTCGTGGTAATAGCGGTGTGTCATTGCTCGGATAATATTTGTCTCCAAATCTATTTCGTAGGCATCCCCGAAGGTTTTTTCGAGAAACAATATTCGCTTGCCGTCATGCGACCAATCCGCTCGCTGGCCGAAGTGTGTCACCTGCCTTATATATGCAGGGAGTTCATCAAGGGGGGATTTGCTCTTTTTACGCTCGGATTGGCCAAGGCAGGTCGCTAATAATAAACCTGTCAATAATAAAAGCACACCTCTTTTCTGCTGCATAATATGCTCCTTTTGACATTTTTTTTCAGCTTTGCTTTGGTATTGTTGCTATTCCCTCACCCACCACGGCAGAGTGTCAGCATAATAGCCCAAAATGGTCCTTTTGACCTCGAGAGGGTCGATTGCTCCCATATGCCGGTAAATCACCTTGCCGCCCGGTGCAACCAACATTGTGTATGGTATCACCCCGGCCCATTCGCTGTCCAGCGCATCCATCAGCTTGTAATTCCCTTGTTCGCCGAACAGATAATTCTTGCAGGATGCCTTGTGTTCTTTAAGGAACGAAAGCACGCCTTCTTTATTCTTAGGTGGGTCGGTGCTGATTGTAACCAGCTCGAACTGGGTGGTTCTTCTGTTGCGGTATATCCAGTAAATCTTAACAAGTTCCGGAAATTCCACCCTGCATGGCCCGCACCATGTCGCCCAGACATTTATCAGCCGCAGCTTCTTGGTATCATTTCTGGCAAGCTCTTTCACTCCGTTGGCATCTATCATTTCAATGGTTACCGGTTCTTTCGCTAGCTCCTCGCGCTCTTTTTTTACCGACTCTCTCTTGTCCGACCATTTTATCGAACAGCCGAATGTCCTGGTCCTTGCAACGGGCACTTCTTTGCCAGCCAGAATCGCGTCGATTGCATCGCGGGCATCCTGCTTTGCATCCGGCTTTTCCCGCCACTCCGAGCTGTCAATCCGCCCGACGTAGCGCAGCTTTCGCTCCTTGTCGAAAATAAAAGTATGCGGTGTTGTTGCCGGCCCATAGGCCTTGGCCACCTCCTGCGTATCTCCGTCATAAAGGTATGGAAAATTAAACCCCCTCTCCTTTGCCCGGATTTTCATATCCTCTAAGGTGTCACCCACATCCGTCCAGGCTAATTCGTCTATCCGCAGCGCACAGGGGTCATTCGACGAGACAGCTATCACCGCCACGCCCTTGTCCTTGTAATCGGCCGTCAACTTCTTCATCCGCTCCTCGTATGCCTGTGCAGTTGGACAGTGGTTGCTGGTAAATATCAGCACCAGGACCTCTGCGTCTGCAAAGTCTGCCAGACTGTAATTTTTGCCGTCCGCGCCCGGCAGATTAAAGTCCGGTGCTTGCGTCCCGGGCCGCAGTGTCAGGGGTCTTGCAGGTGCCGACCAGCCAACACCAGCCCCCAAAACCAACATAACCGACCCCACCAAAACACATCTACCAAATCTACACATCTAAAACCTCCTTCTTGTTGGTCTTGACCGTTTAAGGTTCCGACTTGTTCTGCATTTCGCTCATACTTACCCTTTTGCTGAACTTCAAACTGTCGCATTATACGTTATAGGGGGCAATTACGCTAAGAATCTTTCAGAGAATGCTTATCAGGCAGGATGATTTTGGTGATATATACCCCTACCCATTGTCAAGACAAAAAACTGGGGTCTTTAAGGTGGATTCATCGCCGTGTGTTAAAGCCGTTGGAACGGAGGGAGCCCGTAGGGCGACCGGAGTGCCAACGGCTACGCCGT
>SDBT01018492.1_pt1 | contig 10951 bp, 13 predicted proteins | sample 2277101 | NCBI WGS metagenome assembly SDBT01 (sample SAMN10404973, study PRJNA504765) | marine sediment metagenome | isolation source: marine sediment core GS10_PC15, 103 cmbsf | place: Arctic Ocean: Southern Knipovich Ridge | collected 2010 | reverse complement strand
ACATCCCCGCCCTTCCGGGCGGGGCTTTTTTTCAGAAAAAGCTTTTTCAGAACAAGCCTTGTCGCTGCCTTCGGCAGCGCGCATTTTTCCTCCCCGCCCTACCGGGCGGGGCATCCAAATGCGTCTCTCGTGAACAGACCGACCAGACGGTCCAGGCGGTGTATGACTGCCCAAAGTGCAGGATGAACTACTGTGACCAATGCAGCTACGAGAAAGAGATGGACGGGAGGCGAGTGAAACTCTGCCTGCGTTGCGACAGCGAAATGGAGAAGGTGATGTAACAAGCGGGTGCTGCGGACCCTCGTACCTCGGGCTGCAGACCCACTCGTTGGACCAGTATAAAATGAGAAAGATTACACCGATTCTGATCCTGCTGCTCTGCGTTGGCGCGGGCTGTAACACCACAGCGAATGCTCGACGCGCAATACAGAAGGTCCAGCCTGGTATGACGGAAGCACGTCTGCGAGAAATTATCAACCCGCATGCACAGGATACGGGCACTGTGTATTGGGGAGGGTCTGGAGCCAAACGTATATACTTTCACATAAATTCGAGTAGCCAGATCTGGTTCGAGATGACCCCTGGACCCGAATCAAAGGTTGCTGAAATCGGCGCGATTGAGCCGAAGGCAAAATGGGTGAAGCATAGCGGTGACTCGATTTCTGTGAAAGGTGGTCCAACAAGGCAATGAACGCCGACTGGTTTACACTCGCTGTGCTCGTGAAACCAGCGGGTTATTGCCGCCGTTCGACGGTACAACGTGCACAGCTGAGGTCAAGATGACGGTCTGGAAGTTCTTCGGATGGAGCGATTTCCTCGATCACGAAGTATTGCGCCCGCTCTCGCATATTCGGGCGAATTGGGAACTCAAATGGGATCATTCTACAGGGCAGTACGCTCCTGAGGATGGCAGCTATGCTCAATTGTTGAATGAACTCGTCGACGAGATTGAACTATGTGATCCCCCGAGAAGGTATCACGATAACGAGGACAGGCTCGGAGAGTTCGTGCAACGCCGACTGAATTGGGGGGTCTACAAGGAGGGTAATCGTTGGCTTAATAGGGAGGGCAAAGTTCTTACGCCCCCGGACTACATATCGCTCTTGGAGCAGGGGGGCTTCGAAGATTTAGACCAGGAAGAGCTTGTGCTTGCAGCTGCGGGGAGGATTAGGGCGGCAGTATCTAGGGGGCAGTTACATTTTGATGACATGGAACGCTCACATCAGGTCATGCTCGCTGGTGTTCTTGCAGTGATTCTTTACCATCAAAGCTAATGGTGAGTGTTCAATAGAGATTAATCTTCCTGAAATGGCTGCACGGTAAAAAAGTAATGGGGGGCGCATGAATAGAGACTTTAAGCGTCTTGTCGATTCTCTAGACCCTTCATTCCGTCACTTGATGAGTATGGCACATATCCGAAGGGAAGACCTCCCCATGGACATGCCTTCTTCTAGTGTTTATCTCTTTTCAGAGAAGGGTCGCAATCTTTATGTCGGTAGGTCTAACCGATTTAATCATCATCATCATCATCCGGTGACGGTTATTAAAATGTTAAGTCTGTAACTGCGCATGCCGCCTCTTCCGCCCCTTTGAACACTTCTGGTCCGAAGAGTCACTCTTCAACTCTCCTTGGCGCCGAACACATCAAGGAGCAAGTATTAACATTTTAATAACCGTCTCCGCTTCGTCGTTGGCGAGCTTGTCGAGGGCCTCGCTGGACTCTGCGCCCCTGCATGTAGTGGCAAGTGCCTTGTCCCTACGACCTGTTCCTTGCTTCGTCGAGCTTACGTCGCAGTGAACCTACAATAGTCCCCATCACTTCGTGTGCAGTCTTCATTTGCTGGATGATCTCATTGAGGGTAGCCACGTCATGCGGCATGCCTGTCCCGAACTGACGGTCCCACTCCGGCGAGAGAAAGTAGCGGTGGGCAAGGTAGTTGCGCATATCAATCGCCTTGGTAAGGGCCTCATCTGCCTCGGTGTGTATGAACACTGCCGTACGGAGTTCATTGAGAAGCTGTCCAAGCGTGGCCTTCTGAAAGCAATAGCCGTCCACGATTATTCGGCCCAACTCGGTAATCATATCCTGAGCCGATTTCCAAGAGTCGTTTTTCTCAGAACGTACCTGTCTGTATAAGTGGAGCGCATAGGCCACCGCGCCTTCAAAGCACTGAGAGTAGTATAAGGCTTCGCCTGCCTGCCGGAGTACGTCGTCCTTGTTCGGTAAAAGGTCTATTGCGTCGGGGGCTATGAACATCGATCATCTCCTTGACAGTGCGTGGTTCAACCTTATAGAATCCGGTGACGGTTATAAAAATGTCAAATCTGTAACTGCGCATGCGGCCTACTCTTCCGCCCCTTTGAACACTTCTGGTCCGAAGAGTCACTCTTTAAGTCTCTCTGGCGCCGAACACATCAAGGAGCAAGTATTAACATTTTAATAACCGTCTCCGTTTCGTCCGTCTTTCCGTTTCGTCTTGTATTTTCAAGCGCGTCTAGGTCTTCGGCGAGTGCCCTTGGTTTTTCTAGCCGCTAAAGGCGAGGTGTACTCCTGGTACAGTCCGAACAAAAATGCTACCCTATCTGCGTCGTTTTTAAGACTTTTCTTGCCATAGGCGGCGTCTACCGCCGCGTCGAGTCTTTGATGGGCCTTCACCAGCGCGGGAGGCATGGTGAGCGGGTCGTAAAGATCGGCGAGACAGGCGTCCGGGAATTTTGCGCGGGAGTCAAACACGGTCTGGGCTGCTGCCTCGATTTTTACTCGCTTGGCGTCGGTGAGGTTTCTGGGCCATGGGAAGTTGTTGTAGACGATCTGGGCTGAGTATCGATAGCGGCTTTCCAATCGACCCGCGACACAGCGCATCCAGGCGTTGTGCATGGTGGACGAGAGAACGCCGAAGTGAAATAGCGTGGCGCCAGGGATCATGAATACCAAATCGCTGCAAAAGGTATCCGGACCGACCGATCCAATTGGGATGAAGTTCCGACGTTCGGAGGAAACTTTCGGAATAAGAAGATAGTCATCTTCCGGCATATTTTCCACATGAAACCGCGTCGGAGTATCAGCAATCTTACGGGTCGGCTCACTCTTGCTGGCAAGCCGGGACCGGCGTACCGCCTTCACCCGCTCTAGAGCCTCCGGCATCTGACGTAGTTCGTTCGGCGAACAATCGCCAAGCCACAGGCACCAGCGCTCGTAGCCATTGAGGAATTCATCGGACCCAAGCCAGCGACGGAAATACTTTGCCGCCTTCGGTTCCCGCTTGAGGAACTCGTCGCGTTCCTCTGTGGTGAAAAGGTATTGTCCACCATCTATGGGTTTGTTTCCGATACCGATCTTGGGGACGTCACAAATGGGATTAGATCGCCGCGTTGTCACCACATTCGGCGCATCCACTAGATAGGGGTTTATGTTGGCGACGCTTACCTCATGCGGATCACCGCGAACGTCCTCATATTCGTAGATGTTCTTGTTTTGCACATCTTTGGCGCCAAAACCGATGATGACGCAGTGCACGGCCGCAACACCTTTTGCCTCGTTGCTCCATTGGAATGTGCGATGAGCGAAATGAATGTATATACCCTGGGCAAGTAGCCAACCCCACAACACTCCCACCTGCTCACCCTGGGTAATGCTGTTGGTGGAGACGAAGGCGCAACGCGCCTTGATAGCAGTTCCCCCTTTCGGGTAGAGAGTGGATTTAAGATAGTAAGTCGCCTTTACATACCAAGCGGCCACATAGTCCAGAAGACCGCCGCCCTTGATCCCATGGAAAGTCTGTTGGGCCTCCTTCCGCTGATTCTCACTCATGTACTTCGCCCCCACAAAGGGAGGATTTCCGAACACGAAGCTCGCCCGTTCCACCGGCAGCACATCGTTCCAGTCCATTGTCAGGGCGTTGCCATGATGGATATGGGGCGTACTACTCAGGGGAATGCGTGCAAAGTACATGCCGAATTCCTCCGACACGCGCAAGTTCATCTGGTGGTCCATCAACCATAGGGCTACCTGGGCGATCTGAGCGGGGAATTCCTCGATCTCGACTCCAAAAAACTGATCCACGTCGACACCGATGAGATTGTGCACATTGAGCTCTTTCTGCGCGCTGCTTCGGCTGGCGCGCAACACTTCCAATTCCAGCTTCCGCAGCTCACGATAGGCTATGACCAAAAAATTGCCGCAGCCGCAGGCGGGGTCGAAAAAGGTAAGCCTCCGCAGTTTCTTGTGGAACTCAAACAGCTTATTTTTGTTTTTGCGAACCCGGCGGAACTCGTCCCATAAGTCATCAAGGAATAGCGGTTTGATGACCTTCAGGATGTTTTCCTCGCTGGTGTAATGGCCCCCCAGGTCACGCCGTGCTTTTTCGTCCATGATGCTCTGGAACAACGCGCCGAAAACTGCAGGCGAGATTGCGCTCCAGTTCAACGCGGCACATTCGAGCAGCACTTCGCGCATGGCAGAGTCGAAAGCGGCAATTGCTAGCGTCTCCTCAAAGAGCCTGCCGTTTACATAGGGGAAGGCAGCCAACTGCTCGTCTAGACTCTTCTGGCGCTTGTTTTCTGGCGTGTTGATCACCTGGAATAGTTGCGCCAGTCGGGGTCCGAGATCGCTGCCGTCGGGAGAGGTGCGCTCCTCGATCAAGTCCATGAAAGCGTCCGCAGGCTGGAAAATGCCCGTGTCCTCGGCGAATAGACAAAACAAGAGGCGCACCAGCAAGACCTCCAGCGGGTGGCCCTCGTAGCCGCAGGCTTTCAATTGGTCATGAAGCCTCCCCATGAGTTCCGCCGCCTTGATGTTCACCGGGTTCTGAGGCTCGATTACCTGCGTGCGATAGCCAGCCATGAAGCCGAAATGCTTGATGTGGCTGTGCAGTTCGGTGAGGCAGAATTCTATCTCGGTATTCTCTTCTAAGTCGAAAAGGCGTAAACGCTCGAAGTCCGAGACCAGGATGTGTCGCGGCAGTTCACGCTCGGGGAGTCCGTCGAAATAATCGGCGGCCTGGGCAAAGGCACGATTAAGGTCAGCACCACGGCTCTTATGCTCGATCAGCAGCTTGCCTTTCCAAAAAGCGTCGATTCGGCCGTGCTTGAGTTTGGCACCGGCGCGCGTAATATCCACCTGCTTTTCGAAAACGGCGACGCGCTTTCTGTCAAGACCAAAAATCCCGAAGAATTCATTCCAGAAGCTCTGAGCCGAGGAGCGCTCAGACTCTTCCTCGGACCAGCGACGAGAAAAGCTCACAGCGCGGTTGCGTATTTCATTCCATGAAAGAGGCATACGTTTTCCCTCGGACTTAGGACATAGTGTTGATCAACAGCGATTTTGCGCAAGTAACCCTATGCTAGGTATTAAAGGGCCTTTTCATCCGAGTCACTCCTTCCATCGAGTTCCAATTTGGAAATAGACCACGATTCAACCTTCTGAGTCAAGCCCAGCGACGACAATCTCAGGCACGACTACGAGAAAAGACGTGAGTACCTTGCCAACCGTTCGAGAGCGTTGCGGTCCCAGCCTTCGATGCGCACCGAGGCGTCGAGGGAGAATCCGCCCTCGTGCTCCCAAGAGAGCATGTCCTCGACGGTGTCGGGCTCCAGGCATCCGTGGCGTTCGAGGTATCGAAGGACGCGCCTGCGCAGCCTGGACTGGACCGAATGGATGACATCGGGTGTCAGCTCGGTGGCTTCGAAGAACTGTGCCTATCCGTCGGATGCAGACGCGAAGACGCCGTCAGTGGCCGCCGTGTGTCTCAGCTCGGCGGAAACAATTGGGGCCGCGGTTCGAACGCTCGCACAGTGCTGCATCCGAGCTCCGAAATCTTGCTGGGCTACGAGCGGCCCGGTGCCGTGGGCTCTGTCGGACACTTTCGCGATTCTATCGGCCACGGGCCCAGATTGGCCGATAGGGATCTCTTGGCTTTTCGGTGAGTTGTGCGCCGATGTTCCGATTCTATCGGCCATCGTCATCCTCCTGGCCGATAGCCGCGCCGGACCGATACCGCCTCCAGCGGCCCGCGTGGCATGAGGGAATGCTTCGGTCAGCATCATCGGCGATTGGCTTCTTCTATGTCTTGGTGGCTGGCAAATGCTTCGCCAGCACCTCGCGACCGATGAACTGGATGCCTTGCTGGTCGAGCCGGCGGCGAGCCTTCTCCGTATCCGCGAAGTGAACCTTGCCAGAGGCGACCCAGAGCCATGTGGTGATGCGTGCGCCCGGCCTCAAGTGTCCCGCAAGCTGTTCCTTGGCTGTCTTCTTTTTCTTGATGACAGTACTGATCTCGTCCTGTTTTGCGGAGTGGGGCTCGAGGCCGATGACCGCGGCGCTTGCGATGTGGCCGAGGAGGTAGTCCCAGCGGTTCTCCTGCTCGTGGCCCTCCTGCATCGCCTTGTCGAGATCGAGGCTGTCAGCGAAAGATCCGCGAACGCCGACCGCGAGATAGCTGCGATGGGCCTTCTCTACCGCGCCGATCCCGTCCTTCACTTCGCTGTGCAAAGAAGAAGCCTTCTTGAGTGACGACCGGATAGGGGTCTTCTTCGACCTGCGCTTCATCGATCGCTCTCGTTCACAGCGTCGCGGACGGCGTCTCCGAATCGGGAGCTGAACTCAGTAAGTCCGCCCCAGCCGGAGACTCGCTCGTCGTCGTCCTCGGGATCGAGATCCGAGATGTCCGTCGACTGGACCTTGCCGTCGTCGTCGAATGCGAAAAAATGAACGCGGTAGGTCTTCTCGAGTGCCGCCTTTGCGACCTTCTGGAGCTGCTGTGATGGCGCGACATCGAACGCGCGACAGACGAGCTGCCAGCGGGCCCCGTGCTCCTGCAGCCGGCGCAGCATCCAGAGCGTCGTCAGCACATGGGGAGAATGGGTAGACAAGACCACCCGATAGCCCCGCCAGAGAAGATCGAGGACGAGCAGTAGGACAACCGTGATTGCTTGTGGGTGGAGGCCCATCTCGGGCTCCTCGATGATCACCCAGTCGATGTCCGGCTGCTTCAGGAGCTTGCGAGGAGGAAGGAGGTGGTACAGGCCGAGAAGGAGCGGCGTGAACTCGCGCTGGCCCGCGGCCCAGGTCATGAACGGGAGCTGCGACTTGCCGTGAGTGAGCTTGAGTCGCTTGGCGTGCTGGCGGTCTTGCTCGAGGCCAACCGTGCCACCATGGAACACAGCGGAATCTATCATGTCCCTGTATGCCTTCTTGAGTACGCGTTCGAGCGGAAACAGCTCGTCACCGCCGCGGGCGCTGAAGCGGTCGAACAGGTTCTGGCTGAAGATGCGCGCGACGACCGGTGTGTCGGACGTCAGCTTCTGAAACGGCGCGGCCCACCCGTCGCTGATGAGCATCGAGCGGTGCGCTGGAATGAAGAACACCCTCTCCTTGCCATCGCCGAGCTTGCCGATACCCTTGGGTTTGATCGTCTTGCGGCTGAACGTAACCATTGTGCTCGGCCGCAAGGCTGGGCCCATTCCGACGCCGAAGATGAGGTCGATGAGAACCCGGGGGTCCGCGGTGGCATGACCGGCCTCGCGAAGTGCTGTGACGACAAGCCTGCCGTCCATGGCGATCTTCAGCCACTGGAGGGCAAGGCTCTTGCCGGTGCCCTGGGCACCCACGAGCACGGTGAGATCGCCGAAGCTGAGGTCGACCTGGGCGATCTGTGCGAAGTTGCGGATCGTAAGGCGGTCTAGCTTTGCCATGTCCGGTCTCCTGTTTCATTAATCTTGTGCTGGGCACCCGCGAGTGTCGCTCTGGCTCGGATGAGATCGGTGTCGTTGCGCGACAACGTGTAGAAGTGGAAAAAGGCGGCGTCGAGCTCGGCGCGCAAGAGGAATCGGCGCTTGGGATCCCAGCGAAACGGCGGGCCATCATAGCCTACGTCGCGAGCGAAGGGTTCGAGGTCCCACGCGGTGTAGGTGAACTCCAGGAAGGAGGGATAGGAAAAACAAAGGGCCTTTTCCACCGAGTTACTCCTTGCCATCGAGTTCCAATTTGGAAACAGACCATGGTTCACATTCTGAGTCAAGCCCAGCGCGACAATCTCAGGCACGATGACGTTAGAAGACGTGAATAAAGGCGCACCCCGCCCCTGCCGCCGGTCCCACCGGTGGGACCGGCGGCAGGAGTTGCGCCCGGAATGGGCGCGGAACAGAGGGCCGGGACGAACTCGTCCCCGAGTTGGCGGCGGACCCCGAACTGGTCGAGCGGGCCCGGGAGCAGGCAGCGCGCGAGGCCGGCGCCAGACCGCTGGTGGGCCTGGTGCCCGGTGCCCGGCACTCCACCAAGGTCTGGCCCGTCGAGCACCTGAGATCCTTGGCCGAACGCTGCCTGCAGGAGGGGCTGGCCGTGGCGCTTCTGGGCGGCCGCGACGACGCCGGCCGCGACCTGGTCCGGCAGGCCGTGGAGCGAGCCGTGTCCGGATTCGAAGGGGGTCGATCGTGAGCCAGGGGAACGCGGAAGGGATCCATCTGTTCGACACCGCCATCGGCCGCTGCGGCCTGAGCTGGACCCGGCGCGCCTGGACGTCCTCCCGGTCGACGACCTCGGCCTGGGCCAGGCCATGGCCCGGCTGTATGGCCTGGACCCCGCCGACCGCGCCGGCATGGCACGACTCGCCGAGCGCTGGCGCCCGTACCGTTCCATGGCCACCTGGTACCTGTGGCACAGCCTGGAGACCGGCGGCCTGTAGGCAAAGGGCGATGAGCGAATTTTTGGGACGAGGCAAACGGATCGCCCGCGCCCGAGTTCGAGAGCGATGAAGACCGCACCTACTTCCTGCTCCGCCTGCCTGCTCACGAGCGGGCACAGCATTCGGCGTTGCCGCCAGACAAGGCCCGTGAGCCGATGACCGGGCAAGTCACCGGGCAAGTCACCGGGCAAGTCCAGAAGTTGCTGGAGATACTCGAAAACGATATGAGTCGCGGCGAAATCCAGAGCAGGCTTGGACTCGCGCATCGTGATCACTTCTCGAACTCGTACCTCAAACCTGCCCTCGATGCCGGTCTGGTCGAGATGACCATCCCCGACAAGCCACGCAGCAGCAAGCAGAAGTACCGCCTGACCGACAAGGGGCGGCAGTGGCTGGCGGAGCACACGCGATGAAAACCGAGCAAGTCGACCAGGCGCTGCGCCAGAAGTTCATCACCGAGGGTGAGCGGCTGGTCTTCTGGCACGGCCTTCCTCCGGCGTGTCCTTCAGGATCTGCTTCTTGGGACACCCGGCGCACAGCAACAGGGCCATGGAAAAAAGTGCGAGCATCAAGATCGCTGTCAGGCGTCGCATCTCTCGACCTCCCGAACTTCTGCGGAACCGGACAGTTGCCGGGCTGGTGACCCGGGGTCATAACCCCCATTTTATGTGCATGGAAAAGCAATGTGTTTTACGGGTCGGTGTCTGGTGGTAGCTTGGGAGCAGGAGGTGGAGTCATGCGTCTGGAGATCGCGTGGAGCGTGGTATTCTCGCTGGCGGCCGGGTGCGGCGGGTCTGGGCAGGGAGGGTTGCGGTTCGGGCCTGTCGAGGTGGCGGGGGAGGCGGGGGATGCTCGCACGCCGGACCTGGTGGAATGGGACGGGGCCCCGCTGGTGGTCTGGTCCGAGGACCGAGGAGAGGGGCCGGACCTGTTCGCTGCGGCCTTGGACCGGGAAGGGGAGGTGCGCGGGATCGGGGAGCTGACCGGCTGCCGGGCCGCCCGGCGTCCGAGGGTCGTGAAGATCGGAGAGCGCGGCCTGGTTGCCTGGACCGATCGGCGCGACGGTATGATGCAGGTATGGACGGGCTGGTTCGATCCCGCGGGCGGTGGAGTGCAGGAGGGAGCCGACGTCTCGGCAAGCCCCTTGTTTCCATCCACGGATCCACGGCTGGCGGCTGCGGGAGAGGGGGCCGTGTTGATCTGGACCGAGCGGGGGGTGCTCCAAATGGTTCAGCGGGTCCTGTTGGACCAGAACGGCAGGCCTGTTTCGGAGGCCGGTCCGGTGTTCGGAGTGGAGCGGGCTCCCCACGGCGCCCGGCTGGCCGTGTCCGGCGAGAGGTCGCTGGTGGTGGCCGGCTGGTTCAGCCGGGGGATCTGGGGCGTCCAGATGGCGGACTTCGCGCACGTCGATCGCCAGCCGGAGATCACCGAGCCGGACTTGACCACTGGCAGCCCCCTGGCGCCGGCGGTGGGTGAGCTGGGCGATGGATTCCTCGTGGCCGTCAGGGATCTGGGTCCGCGGTGTCCGAGCGTGCGCATCTCGCTGGTCGGTCCGGATGGGGAGGTGCAGGAGCCCGGCGAGGAGCTGCCCTTGCAGGCGGACTATGTCCACGATCCGATCGTGGTGCCGGGCGTGGATTTCGCCCTGGTCCTGTGTCGGGCCGAGTTCTCTGGCCGGACCGACCTGGTCGCGGTCCGGGTGGGGGAGGACGGGATGATGTCCGACCCGGTGGTGCTGCTCGAGGACGTGGGCCTGGGCGAGCCGGTGTCGGCCCGGGTCCTGGGCGGGGACCTGTGCCTCGCCTTCGAAAGCCTGGCCGAGGGAAGGGGACGGGTCCAGGTGGCCTGCCTGGCAGTGCCGGGAGAAGGGTCATGAGGTTTTTCGTGGTTACGGCCTGTCTGGTGTTGGCGCCCTCAGCCCTGGCCGGGGTTGTGCGCGGACCGGTCCTGCACGCCTCGGGGCCGGGAACCATGAGCGTGACCTGGGATACGGACACCCAGTCCGTCGGCAGGCTCCTCTACGGGCTTCACGACTCGCTCGACCAGCTAGCCTCCGAGCCAGGCCCGTCGACCCATCACGTGGTCACCCTCGAGGGACTTCAGCCGTGGTCCCTGTATCGCTACCGGATCGAGGGCGAGCAGGATCCGGGCGCGGGCGGGACTTTTCGAGTCTCCGGCTCCGACCGGCGACCGTTCTGCTTCACCGTGGCCGGCGACACCCGTACCCAGCCGTTCTACCACCGGGTGGTGCTCGACCGGGTGATGGCCGC
>SDBT01018491.1_pt1 | contig 10952 bp, 9 predicted proteins | sample 2277101 | NCBI WGS metagenome assembly SDBT01 (sample SAMN10404973, study PRJNA504765) | marine sediment metagenome | isolation source: marine sediment core GS10_PC15, 103 cmbsf | place: Arctic Ocean: Southern Knipovich Ridge | collected 2010 | reverse complement strand
ATTAATCAGCTACAATTAATCGCGTGTAATTAATCAGCTACAATTAATCGCGTGTAATTAATCAGCTACAATTAATCGCGTGTAATTAATCAGCTACAATTAATCGCGTGTAATTAATCAGCTGTGTTGGATTAGCTATAATTACTTGACTATATTTAATTAGCTAGCCCTAATCAGCCGTTGCTGGCAAGGTTACAAATTAGCTGTTAATAGCTTAATAGTAAATGATAATGTAATTGAATGGTTGTAGAGTATTAATGATTGTTGTGTGTGTTCACCCTGTAGTAGGGGTAGTTTATGCTTAAAACAGCCTTTTAGGGGGTTCCCAGTAGCGCCTGTGGTGACCTCTCGCGATTTTTGATTTTTTTTGATTTGAATTTTTATTTTTTTTGAAATTGCAAAAACCCAAACTTTATATATTTCCACTTCCTCTTTATCCTCTATGAAACTTGAGCATTTGTCAAAAGAAAAGTTGAGAGAGATTCTTCTTGATCCTGTTCTATTCTCGACGCATGTCTTGGATATGCCGCCAGTCTCAGAAACAGAAGAAAATATTATGAGATCTAATGCTAAAAGAATTTGTATCGCTGCAGGAAGACGTTGGGGGAAAACAACAATGCTCGCAATTTATTCTGTTTGGTTTGCATTGATTAAATCTAAAGGTCAAGGACAGATAGCTTTGTTCGGACCTTCTTGGGAGCAATGCGATATTTTCATGGATTCAGTTTATGATATGATTGACCAAATGAATCCTGTTGTAAAAAAAATGATTAAGATTACTGAGAAAAAAAGGAGGCAAGTTACAATTAATGGATGTCGGATATTTACAAGATCGGCGACAAAAACTTCTAAATCAATTCGAGGTCATGGAAGAAATGTTATTCTATTAATCAGAGATGAAGATGCTTTTATTCCAGATTCTGTTATGAAAACTATCCGGCCAATTAGATTGTCACAATCTGCAAAAGAAATTGTTGCTTCTACAACAGCAGGACATAATCATTTCTATAAAGATTGGCATTCGAAAGTTTATGAATCTTATCGAGTTACAACTTATGATAATAAATTCCTGGATAATAAAGAGATTGATGAAGAAAAGGAACTTCTGACAAAAGCAGAATTTGATCAAGAATATATGGCGGAATTTATTGATGATCAACTTTCAGTATTTCCACAAAATTTAATTGATGAAGCAACAGACTTTGATACTTTTTTCAAAAAAACTCCTGAAGAAAATGTTGAATATGTCATGGGTGTAGATCTAGGAAAAAGGAGAGATGCGACGGTCATGGTTATTGCGCATGCAGAGGCCAATCATATTTATTTGGATGTTGTCAAAGAAATTATCTATCAACAAGATGGAAGATTTTGGAATAATGTTTTGAATGAATTGGAAATATATGCTAAATTATTCAATGTTAGAACAATCCATATTGATCAAACTGGGCTAGGAGATGCTCCGACAGAAACTCTGAGAAATAATTTAAGCGATAAAAATATTTTATGTAATGTCAAAGGAATTGATTTCACAACAAGAGTTAAAAATTCAAAGACTGGATTGGTTAATTCTCTTCTTTTGAAATTTGAAAGAAAAGAAATTCACTTTCCTTTTTGCGAGAAATTAATCCGGCAATTAAAGAATATTAGATTTGAGGCTTCTGATAATCCAAATGCTTCTATGCAAGTTTTAGGGAAATTCACACATATTGGCCATGATGATTTTGTGGCTGCTCTGATGCTAGCGGTGAATGCTTTGCCAGATACCAAAGAAATTTTCTATGCTGTGTCGTCTGCAAATCCTGAAGCTGAGAAATTTAAAAATCCATTTGAAAGTGAATATAGGATGCCTCAATTAATTGTAACAAATAAGGATGATACTTTCTGATGGCAAAAAATCACGGAAGACGAAGGGCAAAAGTTAAAAGAAAATTAGAACGTAGAAAAGAGAGAGAAAAAGACGAACAATTTGGAGTTATTGTTACTGATAAAAAAGGAAATAAATCTCTATCTCTTGATTAACTGTAATTCTTGAAATACAAAAATATTTAAATATAAGGAACTTCTATTTCTGATGGCATATGAAAGAGATCCCGCACTTCCCATAGAAACTTCTTCCCCTGTAAAAAGATTTAAGGAATTTTTTTCATCTTTTTATGATAAAAAACCCAGTACAATTCCTTCTGCTCAATCTCTTGAGACTTTTAAATTTGGAGATATGGATTTTCAAACATTGAATGGGAAGAAAATGCTTTATACAATCTTCCGACGTTATCCGACTGTTTTTCAAGCATTAAAAGTCCGAGCATCACTTGCAATCCCTTCTGTTTTTATTAAAACAGATAGCCCTCAAGCTGAAAAAGTAATAGCAAAATTTCTTTCAAATCTTCATCCTGTTTCGGGAAAAGTTTATTTAAAATCATTTTTAATTGACTTGTGGATTGATACTGATGCATTTGGAACTTCTTACATAGATCCAATCTGGGATTCTAAAAAACAACAAATTCTTGATTTAAAAAAAGTCCACCCAATATCAATTGATTTGTTGAGGCAGCAAGGAGAAGGAACTCCTGTTAAATTAGACAAAAAAGATAATCCTGTTGGATGGCTTCAAATGGTCAATAACAAATCAAAAACACTTGCTTTTGACAAAGTAAAATATTTAACTTTCACAACAATTGGTGATGAGATCTTAGGAATTCCTATTTTAGAACCAATGTACAAAACAACATGGAGATTGATGAATATTGAGGAAGGAATTGCAAGCGCGATTTTCAGACATGGATTCCCTCTTTATGATATTACTGTTTCTGGCGGTCTGGAAGGAAGGCCTCCAACTAAAGAACAACTTAATGATGCAGCAAAACAAGTTGCAGGATTAAATTATAAATCTGAATTTATTCACCCTCCAAATTACAAAGTTAAATTAATTGAAGCCTTTTCTCTTGGAAAGGGAGAAGATTATGTTGATTCATTTATTGATGGGATTGCTTCTGCTTCTGGACTTCCAAGATATTTGTTAATGGGATCTGCAAAAGATTTGTCAAGAGCATCTGCACAATCCCTTTTGAAATCAGTTGAGCCGGCATTGAATCCTTCCAGAGATAAAATGAAATTATTTTTTGAAAGATGTATTTTGAAACCTCTGATGGATGCAAATCACATTCCAGAAATTCCACAATTAATTTTTGGAAAAATAACTATTGCGGATGAGGAAGAAAAGCAAACTACAAAACCTATTGAAAAGAAAGAAGAGGAAAAACCTAAAGAAGAAAATCCCAAAGAAAGTCCCAAAGAAAGTCCTCAAGAAAGTTTAGAGGCAGAATCTGGAGCCACAACAACTGATTCAATTCCAGAAATAAGGGATTCTAAATTAGTCAAGAAAAAGAAAAAAGAAAAACTTGGTAAGCATGATGATTCTAAAAAGAAAAAATTGCCAGAACTTTATTTGAGAGAAAATAATTCTGGACTTATCCATGGAGGAATTAAAAAACAAATTATTCGTTCTAAAAAAGAAATGAAACACTTGAAAAAATATATCGGAAAAGAAATGTATCTTACTTCAGATAAAGAAGTTTTTGGAATAATTAAATTAAGAGATCCAAGAGAAATCGATATTAATGATTTTATCAATTTGAGATATGCTCATCAACTTTCAGATGATCAAAGAAAAGAATATTATCCAGACGAAGAAAAACTTTTTGTTTACGAATTTGATGTGATTGAAAATTTTGAAAAACCTCTTGCGGTTGAGGGAATCTAAAATGCCTAAATATAAGCAAGAAACTGATGAGCAGATTACTGTTTCTGTGGAAAAATATATTCAAAGAATTGCTTATACTGTGGAAGGCTTCACAGAGTTTATTGGAATCTCTTATCCTGGAGCAGCAAGTTCAGCTTCAACTTGGCAGATTAGAAAATTAAATTATGATGGAACAAATGTTGTTTCAATTTTATTCGCATCCGGAAATGGAAATTTTGATAAAGTGTGGAATGATCGGGCCACATATGTATATTCATGAAAAAACTAGCTTTAATTTTGTTATTTATTGTATGCCTTTCTCTAGTCTCTGCTCTCCAAACAACTTATAATCCTTTCTCTGGAAAATTAGATTACATTCGATCAACTTCTGAACTTGGAAATAATTCTTTCAATGAAACTTATACTGATGTTTTATACATAGGAGTTGGAGATGAAGGAAATTTGAATGTGAACGGAAGTGATTTTTGGGATAATTTTAATGCTCCAAATTTTACTCAATTTCTTTCTGGAATTTCAACATTAACAATCCAGGAAGGTTGGCTATTAACAATAATTCGGGGAGATTATCAATCTAATTTTGATACTAATTTTAGCGCAAAAACAACTGATGATTTAACCGAAGGTTCTTCAAATCTTTATGATAATCAGTCCTGGAATGAAATTAGAGGAGATGATATTCACGCAAATATTACTGGAGATACATTTACTGGAGACATAACTCTTAATGCAGATTTAGTTATGAATAATTTTCAGATTACAAATGTTTCTTCAAATGGACTTTGGTCTGGAATTCCAATAATTAATTCAACAAATGAATCAACTAATGAATTAATCTTTGCTGTTGAGGAAGGAGGAACAACAGGAGTTACAATGCCTCACTTTTGGATTCAAAACGGCGCTCCTGGACAAGCAAGTGGAATTAGTAGAAGTTTTATGATTGTCAATGAAGTCGCAGCTTTACAGAATACAACAAATCTTACTAGTTGTCAAGCATTTGCAGATAATGCCGGAGAGATTTTAAAAATAGATTGTAATTCTTCAACAAGCGGTGCAGATTTAATTGTTGGGGATGATGTTCAAATATTTGGAGATTCATGGTTGAAAGATACTGATGGAGAATGGCATTTTTTAACAAGAACATTGCAATTATTTGATGAATTAAGATCAAATACGCTTTTGAATAGGATAAGTGCTGTAATTACAGCAGGAGATTTAGTAATCACAGATACAAGAGGAGAGACTTTAGTTGTAAATTTAAATTCTTCTGAAACTATTTTTGATTCAATTATAGATTCAATTACTTTAAACACTGGCACAGATATTTCTCCAGCAGTAAATATTGTGACGTATCAAAATCAAGACAATCCAACTTTAACAATTGGATCAACAACTCCTACTGTAGATTTTTCAGAGGTTGCAACAATTTATTTAGGTTCTACTTCAACTCAAGTTTATTTATTTGATGAAGAATCATCTCATAATGATGAATTTATTCATAATGTTTATCAAAGATTTGATGATCAAGGAGCCATTTATAAAACAGGATTAAATATTACTTCTGATTCTTCTTCAATAGCTTTTTCTACAGGTTCTGTTAAAATTAGAATAACTCAAAGAGATTATGCAAATACTGTTGATTCAGATATAGATTATTATACGCTCAATTCAACCGGAGACTTTGTCATTATGACTGGCGTAGATTCTTTTGATGAATATCACACAGGAGAAACTGTTTCTAATAATAAATATTTTAATGTAGTATTTGGAGTAGTCCCAGTGAATGATTCTGGCATGAGATTAGTTTCAGTTATGCAAGACAAACCTTCAACAGAATATTCAAGTGAGTCTGGAGCAGAAGCGGATTCATTCAATTCTGTAAATTTCTTTCCTCCTAATTCCGATCTCAAAAAAACATTTGTTCCAATTGCAAGAGTTATTATTAAAAAGGTTGCAGGAACAGATACACTTCAAACTTTGAGTGATGGTTTGAATCATTTTGATATTAGAGGATCAATTACAAGCGCGGCTGGAACTCCTGCTTCTCCGTCGATTACAGATCATAATTTGTTAAATAATTTAGATGCTGCAAGTTCAAGCCATACTGGATTTATTTTTGATACTGATTTTCAGGGGGCTTTTGATTTGAATTTCTCTAAATCAAGTGGTTGGAATAAAAGTGGGACAAATGTTTTCTTGAATGCGTTGGGAGATAGTGTTGGAATTGGAACTACTTCCCCTACTCATAAATTAAATGTTGTTGGAGATATGAACCTAACTGGAAACTTGTTTGTTGGGGGAGATTTCACAAATATTCATGAAGTTAGTTCGCAGGGTTTGGTTTTAGGAATGAATTTCAATAATGAAAGTTTAAGAGGCGACACTGTTTTGGATTCTTCAAGTTCAAATAATCACGGATTAAATGTTGGAGCGACACATAATGATTCTGGAGGATTTAATTTAGGAGGAGCTTATGAGTTTGATGGTGTTAATGATTATGTAAATATAGATTCTGCTTTGACAGATTCTCTAGCTTCTACAACTAAAGGAACTTGGAGTGCTTGGGTTAAACCAGTTGATATAAGTGGGTCATACACAATAATGTCTTTTGGAGATATAAGTGCTAATTCAAAAATAAGTATTATAAACAGTGAGGGGGCATTTAGAGTTTTAAATATAGATGAGGGTGATGCAGTAGTGAATATTGTATCAGTAGCGAATTACTTTGTTGCAGGTGAATGGACTCATGTTGCGATGGTTCAAGATGGAGTAATAGGTGTTCAAATTTATATAGATGGAGTATTAATTCCTGATTATCCAGGTGCAGCAAGTGGACCTACTGTTTGGTTTAATGATATGATAGGAAATTTAGATAATGGAAGAATTGGTGATATAAATGCAAATACAGGTGGAGAAGATACTTTCTTTAACGGAACAATAGACAACGTCCAACTTTACGACAGGGATTTAAGTGCGGCAGAAGTTTATGGATTGTATGCGCAAAAAGCAGAAGTTAAAAATAGTTATGTAAGTCAGAAAGATATTTTTGTTGATACTGCTGGGAATGTTGGAATTGGGACTGCGAGTCCTGGAGAATTATTAAGTATTTACAAAGCAGCAAGTAATAACTTCTTAAGAGTTGATATAGATGATGGTGCAAGATTCGGAGGAATTAGTTTCTATGATAATGCTGATACAACTCCAACACATGAAACATTTATACAATTTATATCAGGTGGATATTCTGCATTACCTACAAGAAAAGATACACTTGAAATTGGAACAATAAATGCAAATGATATAACTTTTAGACCAAATAATGTGGAGGCTGTGAGATTTCAAACTGGTGGTAATGTTGGAATTGGGACTGCGAGTCCGACATATCCTTTAACTGTTGTAGGTAATGTATCAACGATTTCAATTTGGTCTGATGGAAATATTTCTGCAAGTGGTTATATTACAAGAACTTCTATATGGGATGAAAAATATGGAAGCGTTTGGGATTTCATAAAACCAAGTTCTGATTTGATAGTAGATGGAAAAATACAACACGATTTAATGAGTCCCAATGTTATAGATATGCCATTTGATAGAAAGGTTGGTTCTCATATTGAATATTATGATGTAGAAGAAATTACAAGCTACAAGAATGAAACAAACGATATTATAACTCAAGAAGAAAATTGTGATGATGTTTTTAGTATAGAATTAAATGCAACAGAAGAAATTTGCACAATGCAAAATGTAACAACAAAACAAACAGTTGAAGTTCCTGTTTATGAGAATGTTACTTATGAAAATATAGTTGATGATTACGAAGAACAAATTGTTGAAGGTGTTTTAATTGATGATATTCTTGCAACACATACTCAAGCATTGTGGGAATTGAAGCAAGAGAATGATTTGTTAAAATCACGATTAGAACTAATAGAAAATATGTTGAATATAAGTTATGTTGAACCAGAAGAAGAGTCACTTCCTCTCTATTCTTGTGAGATAGAAAATTCAATTAAGGAATGTCCTTTCGGAATTAGTGGAGGAAAACAAACAAGATGTTATCTAAGTTCAATTTTAGGAATTAAAACGTGGGATTATTGTTCAAATGGATGGGTGTTAGTTTGAGATGGATGGATTAAATATAAACCTAGATTCTTTTAAAAAGATGAGTGCCAAAAATCGAGATGAAATTATTTTCCAAAATCTTATTCATATAAGAAAAAATATTGGAGATAATAAATTTCATAGAAAAATAAATTATTCGTGGCTTTTTGTTTTAACAATTGCTATGGGATTAAAAAAATATTTGGGATTATAAAATGGATTTAAAAAAAATACAAGAATTTGATAAATATAATGAAGAAGAACTTGAAAAGATGCACACAGAAATTCACAGCATTTTTTATAGAGTTATGAATGGAACTCTCCACAATTGGACTTTGAAAGATTTATATGAATCTCACAAAATGATTTGGAATTCTTTGATCAGGGCTGGAGGAAAACATGTTGCTCCTGTTGATTCTTTGGATAGCATGGAAATTTATTCAGAAGATAAAGTTGAGAAAAATTATGAAAAATTAGAAGACAAAAGAAGTTTAGAAAAAATTAAAGATATTGTTTACAAACTTGCAGACTATCTTGCAGATCTTGAGGGAAAGAAATTAAATTTTATAAAATTAGAAAAAACAAAATCAATTGTTGCAAAAGTGATTGCAGTTCATAAAGTCAAAGATCAGGATAATTTATTTTATTATCAATGTTCAATTGAAGGAAATACTTTTGTGGGAAAAACTTCAAATACTGATACGAAAATAAATATTGGAGATAATTTAAAAGTTTCTTTTGAAAGTCTAAATCAATTTACAGATCCTGATACTGAAAAGATTTGGTTCAATTGGAAGGATCCAATCGTTGTTGGAATGGTCTCTAATGGACTTACAAGCCTTACTGAAGCGAAGAAAATCTTTAAGATGACCTCTGACAAAGTAGGAATTAGAAAAGCTATAAAAATCTCAAAAGACGATCTTGAAGAATTGCAGGAGATATTATCCACTTCTGGAAAAGTTGTAAAATATAATCAGAAAGAAGAATTCAGATTATTTGAATCAAAAAATAATTGGGAACTTGAATTGAGCAATAAAATAATTTTGAAATTAAATAAAAATCCTCTAAAGAATAATTCTGAAATTTTTGCAATAAATATTTCGAAGTTAAGTAAAAATGTAAATGAAATTGATGATGGTTTTATGAAAGTTATTAAAAAATATGATGAATTAATGGAATTTAATTTTAATGGCCTTGTTTTGAGAGAAAATTGGATCTTAAAAAGAAAAGATGTTTCTTCTGATGTATGGAGTTTCTCAAAAAAAGGATCTGTGGAAAAATTAAATGAAAATATTGGGGAGCCTCTTTCTGATGACGAAAAAAGAGAAATTCAATTTTTATCTGAGAATAAAATAGGTGTTTCTGAAATTGGAAAGGCTTTAGGCCGTCCAAATTCAACAATTTATTCCTGGAAGGAAAAGCTGAAGGTATAAATATCAGGCTTACTTTATAGGGTAATGTCTAACGAAAGTCTCTTAATGCAAATTGAAGATTCTCGAGAGAAACTTGTTGTAATGCCAATCAACCAAGAATTTTCTGAAGAATTATCTGAAAATGTTAAATATCCTTTAAATGTAGATGGAACTTTAACTCTGAAAAATAAATTATTGATGCGGGAAGGAGAACATAATGGGAAAACTTATCTTTGGGAAGAATTAAAAGGCGGAATGGAAACTGGTGAGGGTGCGGGATTATTTTATGATCATGATGATTCTGTACAAAATTATGCAGGAAATGTTAAAAATTTAAGAGCAGATGAAGGATCAAAATCTTTGTATGGAGATATTCTTGTTACTAATAAACAATCTGCTTTAGATATTTCTCTTGGAGCAAAATGGGGAATTTCTCCAACTATCGACGCTGAAAAAGTTGATAGAGATGGTTTGACTTATGCTCTTGATCCGAAATTTATTTCATTCGCCTTAGTGTTGAGGCCCGCAGTTAGGGAAACAATGCTAAATAGTGAAGATACAGTTGAAAGGAGGTCAAAAATAGAACGCATGGAAAAAGACGAAAAAAAGTTAGAAAAATTAGAGGAAGAAGTGAAGGAAAAAGCTGAAGAAAACAAGAAGGTTGAAAGTGAAAAAGAAGAGTTGAAAGCAAAGGTTGAAAAATTTGAATTAGCTGAAGTTGAAAGACAAAGCCAAGAACTTTTAGAAGCTGGAGTTAAGTATGGAATGCTTAATGAAGGAGATCTTGAAAAGCTAAAAGAACTTAATGATAAAGGACGATCTTTTGTATCTGAATTAATGGCTAGAGTTGCAAAAACTTTGAAACTTGATGAAGACGATTCTAAAAAAGATAGTGAAGGTGAAGACGACGACGAGGAAAAATTGAAAGCAAAAGCTGCTTCTGAAGCTGCTAAGGTTGCTCCTGTAAATGATAAATTAGGGGAATCACAAAATCGTATTAAGTCTGAACTTTCTGAAGATAGTGCTGCTTCGGCTAAATTAAGCAAAAATATGTTTGAATTCATGCAGGAACAAGAAAAACAATGAGATCAATACAAGAATTAGCTGGAAACCTGGAAAATAAAGGATCTAGGGAAAAGTTTAACTTGGCAGCAGAGACTAATGCAACAGATACTGCTACAACTACAACTGGAACTAATCTGGCAACAGATTTTAGATTAACTCAATTTACTGATAAATTGGCAAAAGCTGGACAAGATTTCAGATATATGCAAAATGTTGTAAACCACAATACTCAACTTGTTGGAACTAGAGATTATGGAGTAAGACTATTCTTCGAGAACACAGTTTTAGACATAACTCAAACGAAAACAGAAGGGGCTGAAAGGACTTTTACAGAGATGACAAACTTAGGTTTTGTTGACGCTGCAATAACTTTCAAGATGGGTGCGATTGTAATTTCGAAAGAAATTGCTTCAACTTCTCACGTGGATTTAGTTGATTACGCAAAATATGCTATTGTACAGGCAACTGAAAAAGATATTGAGCAAGATATTATTACAGAGTTAGAAACTGCAACAGCTAACGCTGTTTATGGTGGAGATGCTGTAAGTAATGCTACTCTAGCGACTGGAGATGTAATTACTCCAGATGTTATTGCTGATGCAAGAACTAAGCTGAGA
>SDBT01018488.1_pt1 | contig 10952 bp, 10 predicted proteins | sample 2277101 | NCBI WGS metagenome assembly SDBT01 (sample SAMN10404973, study PRJNA504765) | marine sediment metagenome | isolation source: marine sediment core GS10_PC15, 103 cmbsf | place: Arctic Ocean: Southern Knipovich Ridge | collected 2010 | reverse complement strand
CGAATTGAACTACTAATTTCAATAATAATCACAAAAATTCGGGTAATTCGTGGACCTTTCCTTTCTGTCATCCTGTCCCGAAACAGGATGACAAAACTATATATGTTCCTTTGCGTCTTTGCGGGAAATATTCATGAATAAGTTAGTATAATTAACTATGTACCAGGATTTCATGAATCCTTTCAAAATCTGACAGATCATTTTCAAGAAATTCCGGGTTTACAGCAGCAAGATCTTCCCTGCTCGTCCGGCCTGTTGATACGGCAAGACAGCGGAGACCGTTATTTTTGGCGCAACCTATGTCGTGAATGCTATCTCCAATAATCCAGATGTCCTCAGGCTCAAATATTTTGTCATAATGGATTTCTGCTCTTTTTTGAGCAATTGGTGGTAATTCATTACGATCCTTGGAATCGTCCCCAAATCCGCCGATCGGAAAATACCGGTGTAAATCAGCCGCTTCTAATTTTATTCGTGCACCTTCAGAAACATTGCCTGTAACTAATCCCAGAAAGACATTCTCAGTCGTTCGTAGTCTTTGAATCAATCCATTTACTCCGGGATGAATTTCAAGCCTGTGTCCATCAACAAACTCCTTTTCCAACTCGATACAAAATTCCCAAAGTATTTCTTTAATCAATGCGTCCGAAAATTCTCTATTATCATATCGCAAAAGGTGTTCAATAATTTCAGGATCGGTCCTACCGGAAAAATCGTACGATTTATCATATTGAAAGGTAGAATATCTCCTGGCCAGGACTGTAGCCATCGCTTTCTTCGGTATTCCACGAGCAGATATAAGAGTACCATCAATATCAAATAATAGAAGTTTAGGTTTCATATTGTACTAATTTCCAATGATCAAATTCCAAATAACAAATAAATCTCAATTATCAAATATCCAACATCTAATATCCAAATCTTTTAATCTGATTCTCACTTTTCCGCCAGTTTTTGCTTACCTTTACCCGTAATTCAAGATATACCTCACGGTCCAGAAATTTTTCTATTACTTTTCGGGCCTTCATACCAATATTTTTTAGGCTTGAGCCTTTTTTCCCAATAATAATCCCTTTTTGAGATTCCCGTTCAACATAGATAACAGCATGAATCAAATCTTTTCCCTTATCCCGTTCTCTAAACTCCTCAATCTGTACCTCGGTTGAATACGGTATTTCTTCATGATAATGAAGAAATATTTGTTCACGTATAAACTCAGCAACAAAAAATCTTTCCGGCTGCTCAGTCAACACGTCCGGATCATAAAAAGGTGGGTGCAGAGGTAGAGCCTGATTCATTTCCATCTCTAGTTCTTTCAAACCATCCTTTTTTAAAGCAGAAACCGGAATTAATTTTTGAAATGGATATAAATCTGCATAACTATTAAGTAACGGTAGCAAATTGTCTCTCGGAAATAAGTCAATTTTATTTATAATCAGGATGACTGGTTTTTTTTGTGAATTAATTTCTGAAAGTATCTGAATTTCTTCTTCAATTATTATCAGGTTATCCGCATTGTTAATTTTGCAATCTACCAGATAAAGAAGTATATCAGCATCGAGAATCGATGACTTAATAAATGTTCCTAATACCTTTTGTAGTCTGTATTTTGGATCAATCAGACCAGGAGTATCAAGAAAAATAATCTGATACGACGGTCTGTTCATGATGCCCATAATACGTCGGCGGGTAGTTTGTGGTCTGGGCGATATGATCGATAATTTGAAATCTAGCAATCCATTCATTAAAGTGGATTTACCGACATTTGGTTTTCCAATTATTGCTATGTATCCTGCACGAAATTGATCTGGTATTGTCATTACTGGAGAGTTTTTGAAAGCTCAAATAAAAGTTCAATCTTATCTTTTAGTTTTGGAGGTTTTGTACACTGAGCAATATTGTTACACTCACGTTCAAAAAGAATTCCATTTTGACCAATATAGATATAAGTAAACGGTGTGAGATCTTTTACACACTCGATAAATTTGATTTCACTGTTTTTCTTAACATAGGTCACATTTGCTGGCTTTAATATTACATAGTTCACATCTCCAGGTATTTTCAGAGATTCAAAAGCAGATGAAGATTCTTCGTTTCTATCCGCTATCCAATCTTGTGTGGAAATCGTAATATTGTACTTAGAATTTTTTGCCATGCTAATATCCAGATATTGCCGCCGTTTTTTTTGGGCACGCTCGGAACTGAAATTAATAGTCAGTTCAATACTTTTGAAGGCGCCGTGATAAACAGGTCTGGATAATATCCCTCTTCGCATCACCTGTCCGCCTATACTATCGGCCAGTTCGAGAAAATTATCATGTATGGTATCTAAATGTAGTTTTCTTAAGTAGTTAATAATGACGAAGAAAATTACTATGGTTCCAATTGTAAATAAGACTATTTCCAATGCTTAGCTCGCTTTCGAGGTAATTATTCTTCATGAAAAATACAGAGGCATAGGGGAAAAACAGGTAACAAATATGATGTACGATATCCATGCCAGTGTTCTTCTGTTCGAATCAAGTTCAATGCTATCATTTAATGTAGGAGGATGTTTTAATCGTATGACTAGTAGAATTAATATGGTCCACAGGATCCAGTTTGTTGAATAAAAATTGAGTAAGGCCAAAGCAATAAACGCACCGATAGCCACGAATTTTGCCTTTTTTCCTAGTAAGGCATAACTGATATGTCCCCCGTCGAGCTGCCCTATTGGCATTAAATTTAAGGCAGTAACAAATAATCCGATCCATCCGGCAAATATAAACGGAAAATGATATACTTCATACATTGGTAAATGTTCACCGCCCATCATTTTTCGTATCAAATCAAATAATATTGGATTGCCCAGGGTTAATGCATCTTCGCCTGTCTCACTCCATTCATGAATTTGGGTAACATAATCTTTTACCCCTTCAAGATCAGGTAGTAAACTAAATCCCAAAAACAAAAAAAACAGACTGACTACCAATCCTGCGATGGGACCTGCAATCCCCACATCAAAAAGCGCCTTTTTATCTGGTATGGGGGAACGTATTTTTATAAAAGCTCCAAGAGTTCCTATGTTAAATGCCGGGATAAAAAAAGGTATAAAATAAGGTAAGGTAGCATAAATGCGATACTTTTTGGCATAAAGATAGTGTCCCATTTCATGTGCACCGAGGATACTTAAAATAGCGACGGCATATGGAAATCCTTTGGCCAGCCCTGCGAGGGTTAAAAATGGATCACTTCCTATAAGCATCGCACCGGTTAGCGTGGTTGTTATAATTGTAATAATAAAAAGGATCAGGTTTATCCGGGTATTTTCCTTCTTAACTTTCGAATAATCTAACAGTAATCTAAGCAAATATTCCTTTGTCGTTTTCTGAGTTTGTGAATATATACCATTGGCAAGGAGGGCTGATTGTATTTGTTGAAGCTCATTTTCAGATATATGCACTCTGTCCTGTCTGAAAATTACTGTTCCATACAAGCTACTGAAGTAATCCAGTTCCATCCGGTCATCAATTACTTTTTCCGCTATTTCAATAATCTCTTTCGATTTCACTTTAGTTTTTCCCGTTTTCCCGTGTATTTCATATTAATCCCCTCTCAATCCCCCCTTGATAGGGGGGCAAAATCTAATTCCCCCTTAGAAAGGGGGCTAGGGGGATGTTTTGTTTTACCCACCCCGTCTCGTTTCACTCTGCAATCTCGCCCGTCATCGGCACAAATCTGACCGGTAGTAGTGTTTTTTGTTCGAAACCTTTTATATTTTTCTCGATCAACACCAATTCCTGGGAGTAATCGCCCAGTGGCAGGATCATAAATCCGCCAATCTTTAACTGATTCAGCAGTGGTTGCGGAATTTTTGTGGGTGCTGCTGTAATAATTATCGCATCATAGGGTGCATGTTCCGGCCAGCCGGCATAACCATCTCCCCGTTTGACCAGAACATTTTCGTAACCCAGTCTTTTTAAAGTCTTTTCTGCCCTTTTTGCTAATACATCAACTATTTCTATCGTATAGACTGTATCAGCAATCTCGGCAAGAACAGCAGCCTGATAGCCTGATCCTGTACCGATTTCCAAAACAATATCCTCTTCTCCAAGACGCAGGTATTCTGTCATATATGCAACAATATATGGCTGCGAAATTGTTTGGTCTTCACCTATCGGTAATGGTTCATCAGCATAGGCATATTTTTTAAGGTGATTGGGTACAAATTCGTGACGCGGCACTTCACGCATGGCATGCAGAACCCTATCATCCTTTACACCACGTCTCTCGATCTGATCTTCGACCATGCTTAAACGCATTTTTTCATACATTTTTTCTGATCTTTGATTTATGGATTTCTGTTGACCACAAGAATAAAATAAGCATAAAAGAATTATCAAAACTCTCACAATTTACCTCAATGCTTAATAAGACTATCAAGATGAGCGAGAACACTATCAGCGAGAGCACTGAGATGATATCCACCTTCAAGGACGGATAAAATCCTTCCCTCAGAATATCGCCAGGCGTATCTGGATACCAGTTCTGTAAACTTCCAATAACCATCCTCTGTAACCTGCATGCCAGCTAACGGATCATCACGGTGGGCATCAAAGCCTGCGGAAATAATCACCAGGTCTGCTTTAAATTTTTTTTCTATGAGTTCCAGATCATGCTCAATAGCATTAAGATATTCACTATCTGTGCTACCCGATTTAAGCGGACGATTCAAAGTAAATCCTTCTCCTTCCTCTAATCCCACTTCTTGTTCAGACCCTGTTCCGGGATAAAAGGGATATTGATGTGTGCTATAATAGAATACAGAACTGTCACTTTCAAAAATATGTTGTGTTCCGTTTCCATGATGAACATCCCAATCAATTATCAACACATTTTCGGCCAAACCCTTCTGTTGAGCATACCGGGCAGCAATTGCAGCATTATTAAAGATACAAAAGCCCATAGCCCGGTCTTTTTCTGCGTGATGACCAGGCGGCCGTACCACACAAAAAACCTTGTTTGAGACTTCGTTTTTCAAAAGGTCAATACCCTCAATCATCGCACCAGCAGCATACAAAGCCGCATCGAGAGATTTTTCAGAAGCAACGGTGTCACCACTGTCCAGTGCGCGTTCTCCCCTGAGGATTGCCTCTGACACATTTCGAAAATAAGCATCAGAATGTACAGTTACAATAAATTCATCTTTTGCTTTTTGCGGTTCAATCAATTCTGATTTCATCAGTATAGTACTGTTTTTTAAACTCTTCAGAATTGCCTCAAGACGTTCCGGTCTCTCCGGATGGCCATATCCTGTATCATGTTCAAGATAAATAGGATGTGTTATAATTGATAAAGATGACATCATCAGACCTTTGGGAAATAAAGTTTAAATGTTGTCCCAACCCCGGGCTCCGATTCAACTTCAATTTCCCCTTTGTGTTCCTCTACAACTTTCTTTACAATGGCCAGCCCCAGTCCGGTACCACCTTTTTTACCACTGGTAACAAATGAGTCAAATAATTTATCTCTAATTTCCTCTGGGATACCCTTTCCTGTATCCTTCAGACTAAAAAGAATTTTACCATTTTGTTCTTCTGCTGAAATACTAAAGGTGCCACCTTTTTTCATCGCTTCCAGAGCATTCTTCATTATGTTCATAAAAACACGGTTTATTTTTTCATGATCAATATAGATCATACTGGAGACGTTTACTGCCCATTCAAAATTGAAACCTTTTCGTTTAGTATCATCCTCAAAAAACTTGACAAAATCCTTTATCAGTTTATCAACAGGATATTTAACTGGCAGGATAGTGGTCTTTCCTTTAGCAAAATCCAGAACATCGGTTGTCATATTTGTCAGTATCTTGATCTGTTCATTTATAATTCCGGCATATTCTTCTCTGGTTTCCTGCTCATCCTCTTCGAGCATTAAATCTACAAATCCATAGATATTATTCATAGGAGTACGCAGGTCATGCACGATCGTACTCATCATATTACCAATAGCCGATAAACGGTCGGCTTTCATTTTTTCTTCTTTTAAACGATAATTTTCGACTCCGCGGGCAATCTGACTAGAAATTGATTCAAGAATTTTTTTATCATTGCTCGTAAAGTATCCGTGCTCTCCTATCTTGTTGATCAAATAAAATACGCCAATTACTCCTTTTTCATTTATCAGTGGTGCACAGATAACATTCTGTACCTCTAATTTCAGAAATTTCATCAATTCCTGATCAATATGCTTATCATTGGGAGCATCGTTAGTCAGATAAATTTCCTTCTTATCCAAAACATAGTTTAAGATTCCTTTTTCCGCCGAAAAAGGTGCGGCTTTCAATTTATCTTCTTTAACCTGATTTGCAAATTGATAGGATATTGTTTTTCCTTCATCTTCCAAAAAGAGAAGTATCAGATGTTCTGAATCGAGGGATTTAGGAATGAGTTTAACCAGGTTTCTTGACATTTCATTTACATCATAAGCCCGGCTTAACTCCTTTTCGAGATTAAATAATAAATCCAGTTCCCTGGCCCTGTTATCCAGGATACCATACAATCTTGCATTTACGAGAGAAATAGCAACCTGTGAACAGAGGCTGGTTAAAAGGTCTTCATCTTCAGCCGTGAAAACACCCTCTTTTCTATTCAGTATTTGCAGAACACCAATTATTTCACCCACCTGCCCTATTTTCTTGACAGGTTCACGGATAGGCATACAAAGGATGGATCGTGTTCTGTATCCCGTTTTTTTGTCTGTGGTCGGATCGAATCTCTCATCATTATAGGCATCTTTTATATTAATAATCTCGCCTGTTTTTGCCACATGACCGGCAATTCCTACTCCTATTTTTAAGCGTATTTCCTTTATCTCAGATTTTTGGGCAATCTTAGACCACAGTTCGCCTTTTTCACTCTCAACAATATAAAGCGTACCACGCTCAGCATCCATCAATCGGGTAACTTCATCCATAATCAAAACCAGTAAACGATCCCTGTCCAGTATAGAACTTAGCGTTTTCCCAATCTGCTGCATAGAATGCATTTCATTAATTTTTCGCTTCAGCTGATTTTTCAGATCCTGTATCTCAGTCGAAAAATTACTTTTTTTTGTAGCCACGAGCTCTCCTGCACAAAAGGTACATCTCTGTGGTTCATTTTTTTGTATAATTATTATTTAGCATTTACCTTCATAGATTTATCAGACTTTTTCTATAATTGTAAACCGTTTTATGTGCCAACCTGGCAGGTTCCGGCAAGCGATATTTTCCCGTACAATTTAAAATAAATTGAGTTGCTTCATCCAATGAAACCAGATGCCCGACAGACACGAAGACAGGCTTTGTTTTATATTTTGTCCTCAACACTTTCCCGATTATCTTCCCTTTTAAAGTAAGATCTGTCTTCGCTCCCTTTGTTATTTCAGGGAGATTATATTCACCGACGAGCTTTTTTTTGGCACAGCCTATACTTGGCCCATTTGTCAGAACACCGATATGAGAGGCGATACCAAGACCGCGGGGATGCGCAATACCATGTCCATCAAAAATGAAGATATCTGCCAGATGATGATGTTTTTCGATCAACTTTAATAAGACAGGTGCTTCCCTGAAACTCAAATATCCGGGTATATAGGGAAATCTTATTTTATCGGTTATTACGAAACTATCGCAAAAATTAAGAGAGGGATAATCAATTATGACCATCCCTGCAATCAGTATATTTCCTTCTTTCAGGTACGAAACATCAAAACCAGCCACTCGCTTTATATTAGAAGGTAATTGACATATTTTTATCCTTTGGGCGAGACTGTTTTGAAGTTTTTTTGCCTCATCAAGAGTAATATTCCACGAATGGCCCGGAGTACTATTCATAAAAGAGTAAAATTTATTTTTCAGACATTGAGGCAACTGCCCGGTCTACCGAATCAAAGGTTTCAAAAATTCTAATAAGTTGAGTAATCATTAACAAGCTCTCTACTTTTTCTGTCACGTTGGCCAATTTCATCTGACCTTCTGTATTTTTAAGCGTTGTCATTGCGGCCATCAGAACACCCAATCCTGAGCTATTAATCCACTTTACACCACCAAGATCAATTACCACCTTGCTTATCCCATCCTTCATCAGACCCCGGATATGATCATGGAGAGCTGTTGTTTCCGGCCCACCCATCATTTTTCCGTGAAGTGATAATACCGCCACATTATTCTCAATTTTTTCTTTAATTTTCATCTATCCCTCCAGGTAATTGTGTTCAATTTATGTGGATAAAAACAAGAACATTAAAAATATAAAAAAAAGAAAGTTTAAGTCAAAAAAATATATATACTTTATTGGTTTGATCTATGAGTTCAGTCTAAAAACAGGATTTATATGCAATGTCATCCTGAACTTGTTTCAGGATCTATTGATTTTATTGAAGTTAAAGATTCCGAAATAAATTCGGAATGACGCTATCAACCTTTTTAGAGTGGGCTCATCTATTATTAAACCAAAAATAAACACGGAATAAATATACTGAATTATTTGATTTAAGGATGAAGAATAATTTTAATTATTTTTTCAATGAAATATAATATATAATTATCACAACTTAGTAATTAATATTCCGTGGTAATCTGTGTAATTCCGTGGTAAAAAACTCAATTCACCCGATCTAGAAGCGAATATATCCAATAATTTCGCATTACCCTACGGACATAAGTTCGGGTTTGTGAATATTCAATATTTTCTACAAAAAAGTCAATGTCATCTGAAAATTTGAAAGTCATCCATCGCTGGACACGATGAGGTCCAGCATTGTAAGCAGCAAGTGCATATTCCCGCTTATTACCGAATTGTTGATGAAGAGTAGTTAAATAATGTGTTCCAAAATTAATATTTATAACAGGATCAAACAAATCATTGGGAATAGTACAGACAACATTAAGTTCACTTGCTAACGCTCTGGCTGTCCGAGGTATAATTTGCATCAGTCCATAAGCGTCAGCCCCGGAATGTGCTCTTCGGTTAAATCCACTCTCTGCCCGGATTAGGGCCAGAACAAGATTTTTATCAATATCCCGAACCGATCCGTAACTCCCTATGATATTATCATAATAAAGCGGATATGATTCCTTTAGTAAAAACGGTTTTTCAAGAGTAGTTAAATCGGAGAAATGCTTGTTATTTATATAATCATAAATCCGAAAAGCATGATTGTAGGCCCCAAGTTTTTTATAAATTTCGGCAAGTGATATCCATCCCTTCAGAGTTTCCGGAGAATATTTTTTTTCGGAAAGTTCCGTAAGAGCAACATCCTCACCAAGTACTTCACGGATCAAAAAGAGTTTCTCAAACCGATCCATCACCGGCTCCATCGAATCCGTATAAAAACGCAGAGGATTCTTTGAATCGGCTAACATTTCCTTGATATGGGATAAGGATTCTGTCTGATCCTCAAGTAAAGTATAGCTTTTTAAACTATAATAACTTTTAAATAAGTCGCTGGCAAGATCTGTCAATATTTCAGATGATTCTTTCGTTTTTCCCCTCATTTTATATGATTTTGCTAACCAGTAGGAACTTCTCGTGCGGTGAAAATCTGACAATTTTGAGTTTTGAATTTCCTTAAATATGCGTTCGGCCTGTATGTAATTGTCTAGTCTTAGATAGGAAAGTCCAATACGAAATTTTGCTTCATTACGATATTTACTTCGCGGCCAGTGTCTTAATAATTTTTTGTATACATCTAATTCCCCTGAAATCATCCCTAATTCTTCATATATCCAGGCTGCTTTCCATGTGCTCTCTACAGCCATTCGGCGTCTGGGATAACGTTTTGCATAATCCAGGTAGGCAATAACTGCTTCATTTTTATTATCGAGTCGTAAATAGCAACGGGCAATCGATAAACGAAGTCTTGATTCGATCGAATTATACTTTAACCCGGTAAGAAGATTTTTAAATCCATATAATGCTGTCTGGTATTCATGTTTTGCATAGTAAATTTGGACCAAATAATATCTTGCTCTTTCTTTATGTGCCGGATTATTGGTATTCTGAATAAATTCTTCCAGTCTCTTGGTTAATTTCTGATATTGATGATGTTTTAAATAAACGGAAGCAATAGCAAAATCATACTTTTCTGAAGGCGTTTGATAAGATTGGAAAAAATCTGCCGTCTCTAACGCTGCCTTATCAGATGGATATTTTTTCATCACCTGATACATCCGCTCCAGAGCATCATTTTTATCATTCAAATACCATCTGCATAATACCATTTGTGACATCAGATACGGTTTGAGCGATTTCATCTTCTTCTTTCCTGACAGACGCGCGTAGTCATTAAAAGCCTTGCTATACTGCTTTATTCCGAACTCATATTCAGCAATTTTATATAAAACTGAATCGGCCAGAAAATGACCGGGATAATCTGTTAAAAATTCTCTGCCTTTGCTTAAAACCAGCCAGGATTTATCCTTATGATAAGAGGTGAGAAAAAGATAATAATCTACGTATTCGGAAATCCGGTCAGATTTCTCTTTGAGTTGTTTAAATACTTTTTCTGCTTCATCAAAATTTTTATTTTTCAGATAACATATACCGAGTTTAAAATTAAGCGCAAAATCTTCCCGTAAAAAATGATCCCGATCCAGTAACAGGCGATAACGGTTCAACGCTTCATAATAATTTTGATGAACATAGAGGCTATCTGCCTGATGAAGAAGATTATTGGCAGATAAATCATCTACGATAAAGATACTTAACAGGATTATGAAACTAATTAATTTGGTCATTTTTCGTTACTCGCGACTCGGTTCTCGTTTCTCGGTACTCGGTGCTCGCCTCTGGATGAACAATCCTTAAAAATTGATAATTCCTTGTTGGATATTGATTATTCAATTCGCATCGCTTGGGACAGCTTTGGCGCCCTGTTTTAATATGTGGGCATGGCACGCCATGCCCCTACCGAATAATTGAAAATTTTCC